>JABLTO010097158.1_pt1 | contig 231283 bp, 195 predicted proteins | sample 7160091 | NCBI WGS metagenome assembly JABLTO01 (sample SAMN14651225, study PRJNA627086) | human gut metagenome | isolation source: feces | host: Homo sapiens | reverse complement strand
TATCAGTAAGATCTGTTAAAAACGGAAAAATGTCAGCTGCTACACAGATAACATATACATTTAAGGATGGCACAGGTTCAAAGCCAACAACAGTGGCACCGGTTACAACAGTAGCACCAACAGAAAAAACAACAACAGTAGCGCCAGTTACAACACAGGCACCAACAGAAAAAGCTACAACAGCAGTGCCAACAACACAGGCACCAACAACAGTGGCGCCAACAGAAAAAGCTACAACGGTAGCACCAACAACACAGGCACCAACAACAGTAGCATCAACAGAAAAAGCTACGACAGTAGTGCCAACAACACAGGCACCAACAACAGTGGCACCAACAGAAAAAGCTACAACAGCAGTGCCAACAACACAGGCACCAACAACAGTGGCACCAACAGAAAAAGCTACAACAGTAGTGCCAACAACACAGACACCTACAACAAGTGTTCCGTCAGAAACAGGAACGACAGCTAAACCTGAAGCATCAAAGGGAACACCTACAGTTTCCACAACAGTAACTAAAAAAACAGCACCAACCGTAAAGGTACCAAAGGTTAAAATTAAAAAGGCAACTAAGAAGATAAGTGCTAAGAAATTAAAAGTTACATTAAAAACAGCAAAGGGTGTAAAAGGATATCAGGTAATGATATCAACATCAAAGAAATTTAAAAAAGCAAAGGTAAAGAACTATAAGAAAGCCAAATTTACAATTAAGAAATTAAAGGCTAACAAGAAGTACTTTATCAGGGTCAGGGCTTACAAAGTAGTAAATGGAAAAGTTTATTATGGTAAGTGGTCTAACCGAAAAGTTAAATTTAAGAAGTAATTGCCACAAATGGAATATTGGCATTAGATTAAATTTATAAAAAAGGAACAGTCAGATTGATTTTTGAATTAAATCCGGCTGTTCTTTTTTGCTTAAAGTGGCGAAAAAGAGAATATTTGTGTAGAGTGCTTAAAAACTTTTTCAAATTTGAAAAAAAATATCAATAGGTGCTAAAATACAAGAAAATAAAAACGTTTTAATATCAACCTTACACAAAAAACAATGCTATAATATTTGTACGATAAAAAGTATTAGGAGCAGATTATGAAAGAAGATATAGCAGTTAAAGTACAAAAACAGCTTTTTGAATTACAGGACTTGAAATATAGAGATTTTCACGCCAAATTAATGCCAACGATAGACAAGGAGAAGGTTATAGGTGTCAGAACTCCGGCACTTAGAAGTTACGCAAAGCAGTTTGGAAAAACAGAAGAAGCAAAGGAGTTCATAAAGGTGCTTCCCCACAAATATTATGAAGAAAGTAATCTCCATGGAATGTTGCTTGAACAGATTAAAGATTATGATGAATTAATAATAGAGTTGGAGAAGTTTCTTCCATACATAGACAACTGGGCTACGTGTGATTTGCTGTCACTTCGAATTGTAAAGAAGAATTTGGAAGACTTCCTTGAAAAAATTAACAAATACATAAAATCAGACCAGCCATACACAATCCGTTTTGGAATTAGTATGCTTATGAAACACTATTTGGATGACAATTTTAAAATTGAATATGCTAATAAAGTTGTAGCAGTTCAGTCAGAAGAATATTACGTTAATATGATGCGCGCATGGTATTTTGCAACAGCTTTGGCAAAGCAATATGACAGCATTATTCCTTTCATTGAAGAGAAAAAACTTGATGTGTGGACACACAATAAGGCAATTCAAAAATCGATAGAAAGTTATAGAATAACACCAGAGCAAAAAGAATATTTAAGAACATTAAAAATAAAAAGATAAGTTACAAAAATTAAGACAAAACATAAAAAAGTTACAAAAAATTAAAAGCTATTGGTGTTTCAGTTCCACAGCTTTGCATTAGATACACATTACAGCTTGGAGCAATTTCACTTCCAAAAACAGAAATCCTGACCATATGAAATCTAATTCAGATGTTGGTTTTGAAATTTTTCTTGAAAAATATGTGCTAAAATGAGAAATATGGAATCAAATTTAAAGGAGGAACAAAGAATGAGCGATGTTTTAAAGGCAATGGAAGAAAGAAGAAGTATTCGTAAGTATAAGGCAGATATGGTGCCACAGGAGATTATTGACAAAATAATCGAAGCCGGTCTTTATGCTGCAAGTGGAAAAGGGACTCAAAACACTATAATTATTCAGGTTACAAATAAGGAATTACGTGACAAAATCTCTGAAATGAATTGCAAAATCGGTGGTTGGGAAGAAGGTTTTGATCCGTTTTATGGAGCACCGGCAATGCTAATCGTTTTGGCAAAGAAGGATTGGCCTACAGGAATTTATGATGGAAGTCTTGTAATGGGAAATCTTATGTTGGCAGCTCACGATTTAGGAATTGGAAGTTGTTGGATTCACCGTGCAAAAGAAGAATTTGAAACAGAATGGGGCAAAGAACTTATTAAATCATTAGGAATTGAAGAAGAATATGTTGGTATCGGTCATTGCGCATTAGGTTATGTTGAAGGTGATGAACCAAAGGCAGCACCAAGAAAAGAAAACAGAGTATATTATGTCAAATAAAAAAATTAAATAAAAAATAAATAAATTTATTAAAAATATCCTGACAGGTTAAGCTGTAAAAAAGAAAACTTGTCAGGATTTTTTTGCTTTATTAAAAAAATTAACAAATATTAAACTTTATGTAATGTTGTTAAAATGCCTTAAATATGGTACAATTTAACTTCACTGGCTTAATATTTTAAATATAAAAAAGTAGAAAATAAAAAAATTAAGAGGTAGAAAAATTATGAAACAAAAAAGTGGATTTAGCGGGCAGATAGGATTCGTTCTTGCTGCAGCAGGAAGTGCCGTAGGTGTAGGAAATCTTTGGAGATTCCCATATCTTGCAGCAAAGGATGGAGGCGGACTTTTCCTTATTATCTATCTGGTACTTGTTTTAACAGTAGGTTTTACATTGTTAACAACAGATATTGCCATTGGACGAAAAACAGGAAAAAGTGCCATTTATGCATATGAATCAATGAGAAAGAAATGGAAGTTTTTAGGTGTGATTACTTTTATTGTGCCGGTTATTATTATGACTTATTATGCGGTAATAGGTGGTTGGATTTTAAAATATATTGCTATTTATATTTTAGGTTCAGGAAAGGAAGCAGTTGCAGACAATTGCTTTACTAACTTTATTACATCACCTTCATCAGTTTGGTATGGTATTGTATTTATGCTTTTAACAGCAATTATTGTATATAACGGCGTAGAAAAGGGAATAGAGAGAGTTTCAAAGTTTATCATGCCGGTTCTTTTGGTTATGGTAGTTGGAATTGCTATTTTCTCATTAACTCTAAAGACAACATTAGATGACGGAACAGTTAGAACAGGTCTTCAGGGATTGAAAGTTTATTTGACACCTGATATGTCAGGAATTACAGTTCAGAAATTCCTTCAGGTTTCATTGGATGCAATGAGTCAGTTATTCTTTTCATTAAGCGTTTCAATGGGAATTATGATTACATATGGTTCTTATGTAAAAAAGGATGTTAATCTTAATAAAGCAGTATCACAGATTGAAATTATGGATACAGGAGTGGCTTTCTTAGCCGGTATAATGATTATTCCTGCCGTATTTGTTTTCTCAGGACTTGATGGAATGTCAGCAGGTCCGGGACTTATGTTTGTGTCACTTCCAAATGTATTTTTCAGAATGGGAATGGCAGGTAGAATAGTAGGTTTATTATTCTTCTTATTGGCAGGTTTTGCAGCATTAACTTCATGTATTTCAGTACTGGAATCAATTACTGCTAACTGTATGGAACTTTTCCATACAGAGAGAAAGAAAACAACAGGCGTTCTATCTATTATTTATTTAATTGCAACAGCAGTTATAGCTTTAGGTTACAGTATTTTCTATGTGGAAGTAAAACTTCCAAACGGAAGCACAGGTCAGCTTTTGGATATTATGGATTACATTAGTAACAGCTTCCTTATGCCTTTTATTTCATTGTTGTCAGCAATTCTTATTGGTTGGATAATCAAGCCTTCATGGATTGTAGAAGAAATGGAACTAAATGGCAAGAAGTTTTCACGTAAGAAATTGTACAATGTTATGATTCGTTATATTATGCCTGTAATAATGGTGATTCTGTTTTTACAGTCAACAGGTTTTCTCAATGTGTTAATAAGCAAGATTCAAAAATTTATATAAGATATTTAAGTTAATTAAATATTATAAAATTAGGCAGCTTCAAATTAATTTTTGGAGTTGCCTTTTTTTCGTTGACATTAAAAAAATGTAATACTACAATGAAGCTGATTTGGATTAAATGTATTCTGGCTAACATTTCCAGTGACGGAAGCAATAACAAGTGGAGTAGGGTATATTTTTTATAGGAAGTTTTTAAAATCAGTTTAGGAGGGATTATGTTGTTGGATAATCAAATAGATATATCAAAAGAATTAATGGATTTTATTAAGGAAAGTCCTACAGCTTTTCACGTTGTTAAGAATTTTTCAACAATGCTGGAGAAGGCAGGATTTATAAAATTAAACGAGAGAAATAAATGGAAGATTGAACAGGGTGGAAAGTATTATGTTACAAGAAATGATTCATCAATAATTGCTTTTCAAGTGCCTGATAATATGGATTTTTACAATTTTCAAATAGCAGCAGCACATAGCGATTCGCCTGCATTTAAAATAAAAGAAAATCCTGAAATGGTTGAAGACAATAATTACGTAACATTAAATGTAGAAAAGTATGGCGGAATGCTTATGGCACCTTGGTTTGACAGACCGTTGTCTGTAGCAGGACGTGTTATTATAAGAGAGGATAGTGGTCTTAAACCTGTTCTTGTAAATGTGGACAGGGACTTGTGTGTAATACCTAATCTTGCAATTCATATGAATAGGGATGTTAATAATGGAATTAAATATAACCCACAGAAAGATATGATTCCGCTGTTTGGCGAAATTGCTTCAAAAGACAAATTTGACCAAATAATTGCAAATGAGGCAGGTGTAGCAATAGAGGATATTATTAGTACAGATTTGTTTTTGTATAATAGAGAATGCGGAACAATATGGGGTGCAGATAATGAATTTATGTCAGCTCCAAGACTAGATGATGTAATGTGTGCATTTAGTTGTATTAAAGCTTTAACAGATAATAAGGAAAATAACAAAAGTGTTAGTGTATGTGCTATTTTTGACAATGAAGAGGTAGGAAGTACAACAAAGCAGGGAGCAGATTCTTCATTTCTTTATGATGTACTTTCAAGAATTTCAATGTGTATGGGAAAAGACAGTGAGGATTTTATAAGAGCGTGTGCATCATCATTTATGCTTTCAGCAGACAATGCTCATGCAGTACATCCTAATTATAAGGAAAAAGCAGACCCTACTAACCGACCATATATGAACAAAGGAATTGTTATAAAATATAATGCAAATCAAAAATACACAACAGATGCAATATCGGCATCAATATTTAAAGAAATATGCAAGAAAGTAGGAGTAGAAGTTCAGTCATACGTTAACCGTTCAGATATTCCGGGTGGCTCAACACTTGGTAATATTTCAAACAGTCATGTTTCACTTAACACAGTAGATATAGGACTTGCACAGCTTGCAATGCATTCACCTTATGAAACTGCAGGGGTAAAGGATACAGAGTATATGATAAAAGCTGTAAAGAAATTCTATGAAACAGCAATTATGGCAGATGAAGAAGGAATATATAGATTAATAGGATGAGATTATTATGAGAATAGCACTTCTATGAGGTAAAAATCATGCTTAGACTCCTAGAAATAGCTTAGAAATACCCTACAGAACAAATCAAATCTAATCAATGAGGTAGAAATCATGCTTAGCCTTCCGGAAATAGCTTGAAAATACAAAAAGAAAAAAATTAAAACTTAAATGCACTAAAATACTATTCTAAATCGTGTTAGTTAATGAAGGGAGTTAAGATGCTAAACATTCAAACAGAACAACAATATAACGAGATAGTAGAAAATTATTCTGACATGATTTTTAGAATAGCATATCAATATTTGTTTAATAAATATGACGCTGAAGATATTGTGCAGGAGGTTTTTGTAAAGCTATTGACTAAAAGAGTTATTTTTAAAGATGAAGAGCATATTAAATCCTGGCTGATCAGAGTAACTATTAATCAATGTCTGGACTATAAGAAATCTTTAACAAAGAAGAGCACGGTACCAATTGAGAATATGGAAATTCCTTTTGAACAAAAAGAAGGAGAAATTCTCGAAGAGCTTCAATTGCTAAAGGAGGATGAGCGAAATGTCCTTTATTTGTATTATTATGAAGGATATAAAATAAAGGAAATTGCAAAAATCCTAAAACAAAAACAAAACACAATTAATTCAAAACTTACAAGAGCTCGAAAAAAATTAAAAGAGATAATGGAGGTTGAATATGAATAGCGATTATAAAAGTGCACTGGACAAAATTCATCTTGAACAGAATAAAAAGGAAGAGATGAAGCAGTTATTCAGAAAAAATAATATGAGAAGAAAAATTAATTTTATTAAACCGGCAGTTGCTGTTGCAGCATGCATGGCACTTGTTGTTGGTATTAGCCAGCTTGGAAATAATCAGGCTACAACAAATAGCCAGTATGGTTTTTCTATTAGGGTAAACGCACAAACATTGACAAAAGGTGATTCATCAATAGATGACACAAACGGATTTTCCGGAGCAATGTGTGGCAGCGAAGAAAATAGTCAGGTTTGTTATAGCATAGAATTTCCGGTAACATGTAAGGGTAAGAACATTGACAAAATTACTTATGACATAAAAGATGCGGTTTTTCAAATAACAAATCCTAAAGGAAATAGTATTGTAAAGGAAGGAAAGAAAACATCAAAACTTCTTAATGTGCCTGGTTCAATAGCAGGTTGTGATGATAAAAATACAAAGGAAGAAGATTACACTAAATCTCAGTACACATCGCTTACGGTTGATTATGATAAACAGAAAGATGCACAAACATACATTGGAATAGCTTACGATTCTAAATATCTATCAAAGGAACAAAAGGCTATAATAGCAAAACTAGATGCTTTTAATGGAAATTTGGAAGATGAAAAAGCAGTATATGAACAGTTATACAAGAACGTTGAGATTAGCTGTACAGTAACTTATAAAGACAAAACTAAAGAAACAAAGAAAATAAAGGTAACACCTAAGATTGGAAAAATTTCAGACTTGGATTCGGATGGATTAAATTCGGGTGAAAAAAATCCAAAGGCGGATTGTAAGATAGTTTATACAGTTTATAGTATAAAATAGAGAGAACCATAGTTTATGAGAGTGGAAATACAAAGTATGAAAAACTAAATATAAAAAAGGCGGCTGCAAAAATAATCATTGTTATTAATGCAGCCGCTTTGTTGCGTTTTTGGGCACTAGTTATTTTTATGAATTCAAAAAAATCCTACCCAAATGAAATTTCAGGAGTATAAGGTATGCCCCCGATAAATAGGGGGGCATGAAATAATATTAGAACTTAACTAAAAAAAGAGAATCCCATTACTACAATTCCAAGCACAACAAGTATAATACCTGTTGCACGATTTAGTGTTTTCGGAGTGGCCTTGTTTGCAAAGACAGCGGCAATTCTTGCCCAGATTAATGTGAATAAAATACACAGAATCCAAGCCTTTACATCAGGAATTCCACCAATGGCAAAATGAGATGCAGCACCGGTAAATGCAGTGAAGGCCATAATAAATACACTGGTTCCAACGGCAGTTTTTAATTCATATCCAAGAACTGATGTAAGAATAAGTAACATCATCATGCCACCACCGGCACCAATGAAGCCACATATAAATCCAATTAAAACACCACATATAACTGACTGTAGTGCACGCTTTTTGGCAGAAACACCAGCCATAGCTTCTTTAGTAGTCATAACAGGTCTTACAATAAACTTAATTCCAAGAATGAAAGTCATAAAAACTGAAAATCCCCCCATTGTAGTTGAAGGTACAAGACTTGAAACATAGCTTCCAACAACTGTAAATGCAAGAACACTAATCATCATAATGATTCCGTTCTTAATATCAAGATTCTTATTTTTTCCATATGTATAAGCGGAAATGGCGCTGGCAAGAACATCTGAAGAAAGTGCAATACCCACAGCCATATAGGGATCCATATCAAGAAAAGTAATAAGCATAGGGCTAATAACAGCTGCTGCACTCATACCGGCAAATCCGGTACCAAGACCTGCCCCCATACCAGCAAAAAAAGTTACCAGAACAGTAATTAATAAAGACATTGAAAAAGTCCTCCTTTAAGTATTTAGTATAAATTTAAACTTTAAATATAGTATTAAATTTTTTGTAAAAATTTATATATTTTAAGATTTCTGTAAAAGTTTATATATTTTAAGATTTTTGTACAAGTTTAAGTTTTTAATTTAATATTAAGTTTTTAGTGAAAAGCTTAAGTGACTAATATAATTTAACTGATGAGTATTATAACAGATACATATTATGAAAACAAATCAGTTAAAAAACATATTTATATGTATTATAAAAAATGTTACCATACAAATAATTGTATGCAAATAGAGGAAATTAAATATGACATTACAACAATTAAAATATGCAATAACAGTAGCAGAAACAGGAACTATAACAGAGGCAGCCAATAAGCTGTACATTTCTCAGCCAGGCCTCATGTTTTCATAAGCAGAAAACATCCTTTGGCACAGTTTACAATGCCATTCAAAATATGCTAACAGCGGAGCATATGACCCGGTAGCAGAAAAATACATTCCATTAGACAGACTTTACTTAAGCCCTCAGTGTGGGTTCGCATCATGTGAGATTGGAAACAAACTTACAGAAGAAGAACAGTGGGCAAAACTTAAACTTGTAAAAGAAATAGCAGAAGAAGTTTTGGGATAGTAATAACTGCAAATTAATATTTGAAATTTTTCAAAAATCTGTTACAATATACTTAACAAAAGGGCAAAAAAGTTAGATTAAACCTAACCGCCTTGTTGATAAGTTGTTTAAATAAACGCCTTTACCATCCAAAGCAAAGGGCGTTTATTTTTTTGTCAAATTATAAACTAGCGATATAACGGTACAAATAACAATGGTGTAAGTAAACAAGTCGGAATATGTAACCATGAGCTAACCTCCTTTCCGGCGATTAGCCATAACGCCCCTTTTTGCCCCTTGGGTAAGTATATTGTTTCCTATATATTTTGTATATTCTATTTTCTATATTCTATATTCAGGTATTTTTAATAGCAGCTTAATTATTTCAAGTGCCTTAAGTTGTCCTTCATCATTCAATTGATTAAAGTAAGTATTTAACGATTGCTCATTAGAAGTAATAGCATCATAATATTTTAATGTTCTATTGAATAGCATATCTAATTCGCTATTTAAATCTGTTATGGAAACATCTAAGGCAATGGATATTTTCTGCAAAGTTTCTATTTTAGGATTCAAAATGCTAAGCTCATATTTTCTTATTGTACCGGCAGAAATTGACGGATTACATAATTCACCTAGTTGCTTTTGAGTTAATCCTTTTTCTTTCCTAAAACGTTTAATATTTTCACCAACAGTCATTTTTATACCCCTTATTACTTATTTAAACAAAAGTAGAATAATTATAGTCATATATATGACTATAAAGAAACTATAATAGTTATTAAAATGATTGTCAATGATGAAATTGTGCAAATCCCCCAGAGGGGTCAGTTTGTGAAAAAAACGCCTCATCCAATGTACTATAATATAACTATAAAAGATTCTAATAACAGTGGCTAACTGGAATCAAAATTATGAAACACATTAAAATACAACGGAAGAAGGAGGATTTGTTATGAAGAATTGGCAGAAGAAAGTACTTGCTGTTGTACTTGCAGTAGCACTGATTGTAACAGGCTTTGCAACATCGACTTTTATGGATGACAACAGTAACAAAGTAGTAAAAGAAACAACAGTTTCTAAAACAAATGATAACAAGTCAGATGTGGCAAAGGCAGACATTGTATCGAACAAGGATACTAAGACTGAAAAGTCTAAAGAGCCTAATGTGTCTGAGAACAAAAACAATGTGGATAATAAGATAGGAGACCCGGACAAGAAGATTGACTATCAGAAGATTATCCGTGAGACTGAGGACGAAGATTACAGAAAAGCCGTAAAGGTTAAAAAAGGCGGCTTTGTTGTAATTAGAAAAGAAGACAAGAACACTAAGCCTATAGAAGAAGAACAGTGGTATAAGGATGCTAAGGCTACAGACAGTGAAGTTATTATGGAGAATACCATTAAGGATAATGATGGAAAAGAATATAATCAGGTATCCTACAAAATAACAACAGAAGAAAAAGATATTTGGAGCATAGTAGATAATACAAACAATCAGAATGCAGTAGAAATAGCTGAACCTGTGTACAAATATTATACAAGTGAAGAATCAGTTCCATCTGCAGAATACAACAAAGGCATGGATAAGCAGTGGTACTTAAAGGATCAGAAGCTTGAATCAGTATGGGGTAATGAAGACTATGGAAATACTGCAGGTGAAGGAACAGTAGTAGCTGTTATTGATACAGGTGTGGATTACAACCATGAAGACCTTCAGGACAATATATGGACTAACAGCGCAGAGGTAAGTGGAACAACAGGTGCTGATGATGACAACAATGGATATGTAGATGATGTACACGGAATTAACCTAATAGATCCTAATGAAACACCTATGGATGACCATGGTCACGGAACACATGTGGCAGGTATTATTGCCATGGAAAACAACAATGTAGGCGGAGTGGGTATAGCCTACAAATCTAAGATAATGCCAATTAAGGCAGGGGGTTCAGACGGAACATTATATTCTTCAGATATAGCAAAGGGAATAGAATATGCATATAAAAATGGTGCAGATGTAATTAATATGTCATTTGGTTCATCAGCTCATTCAGCCTTAATAGAAAACGCCCTACAGGATGCATTCGGAAGCTGTGTACTTGTAGCAGCAGCAGGTAATGAGGGTATGCCAACAGCAGATTGCCCATATAATTTACCTAGTGCAAACATGTATCCTGCAGCATATTCATATGTAATAGGTGTAATGGCATATGATGAAAATAATAAATTTGCAAGTTTCTCTAACTGGGACTATTTACCTAATGCCAATGCAGAGTACGAAGTTGTTGCACCGGGTGTAAATATATACAGTACACTGCCTAATGGACGTTACGCAACATGGAATGGAACATCTATGGCGGCACCTATGGTATCGGCAGAGGCTGCCATACTTAGAAGTTCATTAAAGGATAAGAGCACATACTCATCAAGATATATAATGGGACAGTTAGTGGGAGCCACAGAGGACACAATAACTTATTGCAATGAGGATGTTAAAAAAACATATAACTATAAGAAATTATCACTAACAGCTTCATTAACTAATAAGCCTAAACCTAATATTACAGTAGATGAAATATATGCTTTTGATTCAGAAGATATATCAAAGTCAAATAATGGTGACGGAATAATTCAGCCGGGTGAAACAATAGACTTGGCAATAGGACTTCGTAACCAGTGGGGAGCAGCTAAGAATGTTACTATAACAGTGAATGCTACAACTAACGGAATGGATAACCAATATGTAGAATTCATATCTGATAATGAAGTAGCAATAGATGAAATAGGAAGCTTTGGAACACAGAATAATGGTTTCATATACAATGACTCAAAAACAGTAATAGGAGTAGAACACCCTATAAGAATAAAGATAAAAGAAAATGCACCTAATGATTTAAACATAAAATTTAACATAAATTATAGGGCAAAGAATGGATTAGATGAAAAAGACGGTACTGTTTATACCCAATTAGAAGATACAGCATATACCATACATATAGTAAAGGGAACAATATTATCAGGAAAGATAACAGAGAATACAACATTAACTTCAGATAATTACTATATAGTTAAGAATTCGCTTTTAATACCAAAAGGTGTAACAGTTAATGTAGAACCGGGAACTAAGATACAGTTCTGGGCATCAGACCAGTACTCTGTATATGGGGATAACTATATAGCTTATATATCTGTAGAGGGAAACATGTACTTTAATGGAACGGAAAGTCAGCCAATAGATCTGTTCCCGGGAAAAGACTATGAAGCATATAGAGTACAGGTAGAAAAATCAGGCAATGGAACAGTGGATATGAATTATGTAAATATAACTAATCCATATATAAACATCAGCAGTGGTTCACATCTAAATTGTACGCAGGATTATAATTATATTAAATATAGAGAATTTGAAGATGGGAAAATTAGAGTAAGAGATGGGGGACCTAAAATTTATGCAGATTATAATGAAAAATCCAAATTCTCTAATTTAAGAATGTATGATGATTATGATAATTATGTTTCCGGAAAATTTAACACAGTTTTATTTGATAATTGTAATGTTTATTATTATGGAAGTGGTAAAAGTATTTCAAATGATGAGTATACAAATAGCACATTTTTAATTAATACAGCAAAGGATGATCATAGCTTAGGAACAAGAAATCTCATATCAAAGATGAAGATTAATGGAAACAAATATAAAATTGTGGAATGCAATGCAGTCAGTAAGATTAGAACGTTAAATGGTAAGAAATATGTAGTGTATAATGTAAAGAATTCATATTATGGTAATAAATATGAAATAAATATGAATAATTATTTTGGTATAAATAGTGCATTAGTTAAAAATGGTGGACATTTTTCTACAGTTGCGATAAGTGATGAAAGTAAAAATTTGTTGAAAGAATTGTGTAGTGACATAATTGGAGAAGATGATGAAAAAAATATACAAATTATAAATGGCTTTTACTATAGTGAAAAAACAAAAGATATAGAATCATTAGGACAAAAGGATATAAAATTTAATTATACATTGTCAAAAGATTATCCCATTGGTTGTTATTATTTTGATCTTTCAGGTTATTTTGAACGTTCCACTTATTGGTATGATGGAGATGATGGTGAAAACATTTTGGCTGAATATCCGGACGATGTAGATGATGAAACAATTTTGAACCCTAATATGGATCCAACATACGTAGGAATTACAGAAAATACAAAGTTTAAAAATAATGCTATATTAAACAGGCTTACATGTACTGATACTTCACAATGGATGAAGGTTATAGCAGAGACAGATAATAAGATGCTCTATATGGCAACAGATAATTACTGGGGAACAACAGATGAGAATCTTATTCAGAAGCAGGTAGTTGATTTTGATACAAATGTTCAATATGGTGATATTATTACAAGTCCATACTTAAATGAACCATCAGAGGAAACCTATCCATGTGTTTCAGATATTTACATTACAGATAAGAATGGTGATAAGGTAGACACTGTTGGTAACGGAACATATGATGTTCATGTATTATTTAACAGAGATATGGATAAGAACACAGATCCTATGGTTTCTTACGGACCGGATGATCCATATACTGATTATACATTGAAAGGACAGTGGAATAGCAGCAGAGAATGGGTTGGTAAGATGCCTATTAAGGTTCTTATTAATCAGGGACATCAGTATTTCAGAGTTAAAGATGCTACTGCAGCAGATGACCATTGGCTTACTACAGGAACTGACTGGGGAAGATTTGAATTCGATGTTACTGCCAGTGGAGCAGAAGCATTAACATTGCAGTCAGAAGGTAGAGTTGGAAGTATTTACCTTAACTGGACACAGGATGAATATGACACTATGGCAGGCTTTAATATTTATAGAAGTGAAACAGGGGAGGAAGGAAGCTTTAAGAAGATTAATTCATCTATTTTGTCATCAGAAGAGAAAGAATATGAAGACAAAAAAGTCGAGGCAGGAAAGAAGTATTATTATTACTTTACAGTAGTAGATACGGCAATGTCTGAATCAAGACCTTCTAATATTACAACTAATGCTTCAGTAGATGATAAACCACCGGTTATTAAACATACACCACTTAAGTCCATAATTAATGGAGTAGGTGCTACTGTTACAGCTACAGTTAAGGATAATATTGGAGTACAAGGCGTAACTTTATTCTATAAAATGGAAGGCGAAGAGAACTATAAGTCAGTTGCAATGAACAACACAACAGGCATTAATTACACAGCGCACATTGATGCAGAGGATATGGATGTTGGAAATCTGCAATACTATATAGAGGCAACAGACGGTACTAATTATGCTTATAGTGGTAGTATCGGTGAACCGAATATAGTACCGGTAGAATCTAAGGCGTATATCTCGGCAGTTAGAGCTGAATCAGGTATAGTTGGAAAGAGTATGACAGGAACAGTTAAGGGTGTTAATTTCAACGAAAATGATAAAGTTGTAATTGATGACAAGGAAGTTGATACAGAATATATATCTGCTAAAGAGCTTAAATTCACATATAAGCCTGAATACATGGGAAAGAAGGATGTTCAGCTTACAGAGAATCAGGTAGTGGTATCAAGTTACAAAGAAGCTTTCGATGTTACAGATCCTAATGTAAGGGTTTATAATGAGGATACCCTACTTACTAAAGAATTAAGCAGACAGCAATATGTAAACATTAAAACTAATTATGTTGGTGTTATTAATAGTTTGGAAGTAACATGTAGCTATGCACTTGATTTAGAAACGCAGTTAGGTGATATTAGTTGCAATGCAAGTCGTAATAAGAAAAGCTATAAGTTTAACAAGTTATATATTAATGGTGGAAATTTAGCATATTTTGGATATTATAATTTAACATATGACCCAAAATCAGAAATCGAAAGTGTGAAAATTAATGGTGTGGAAGTAGAAAACTTAGATTATGATTCTGAAAGAATATCATTTATTGAACAGAGTGAATACGTTCCTATTAAGAGTATAAAGGCTAAGAATTCAAGTGTTACATTAGACATAGGCGATTCCTTTACACCTGAGGTAACAGTATCACCGGCTAATGCTACATATCATGATTATGTTGAATATAGTTATGATTCTTCCATATTGAAACAGAACGAGGACGGTTCATTTACAGCTATTCAAAGTGGCGGAACTAAAATGTGTATAAATAGTGATGGTGTAAGTGAATATGTATATGTTACTGTTAATGAGATTCCTGTAAAGGAGATTACTTCAGAAAGCAAGAAGTATTCAGGAACTGTTGGAAATATTGTTACTATAAAGGTAAATGCCAAACCTTTAGATTCAATAGCAACTATTAACTGGTCTTATAACGATTCAGTTAAACTTGTTCAGTCAACAGACAATGGTAGAACTTGTGTATTTGAATTAACTAAAACTGGTTCTACTACAGTAACAGCATATTATAACAATGCTAGGTGTGAGATTCCTATTGAGATATTTAAGGATGGGGCATATGTAGAATTAAGTCAGGATATTGTAACAATGTATGCTGATGAAACATATACAGCCGATGCACAGATTAGAAATGAAACAAGTAACCAGAAGAGAAATATTCAGTGGACATCAAGTAATACGGCAGTTGCAACAGTTAATTCAGATGGAACTATTACAGCCGTAGGTAATGGATATGCAGTTGTTTCTGCATCACTTGAAAAGAGTAATCAGAAGGCTAGCATTATAGTTCTTGTTAATTCAAGTGATACAAGCTATGAATTAGGTGACGTTAATATGGATGGAAAAGTAACAGCAGTAGATGCTATGCTTACTTTGAAATTAGCATTAATTGACAATCCTACAGATGCAATAACAGGACTTGCTGATGTTAACGGAGACGGAAAGATAACAGCAGTAGATGCTATGAGAATTTTGCAGTATGCAACAGGAGAAATAACTCAGTTTAAGTAAGGAAGGTGTTTAAATGAAAATAAAGAATAAAATTTATCAATTCATTGTAAGCATCGTTCTTGTAGTTTCATTATTAGCAGGGGCAATAGTCCCTGCTAATACAATAGTAAAGGCAGATGATAACAATCCAACAATATGGACATCCTATGAACAGAGCAATGGTGTTGTTACAATACATTATTATGGAACAGGAATAACTAATCTAAGCAGTTATCAAATGTTAATTAAATATGACAATGAGAAGCTTAGTTATAAAGAATGCAAGTTTAGCAGTGAGCTTGGATCAACAATAACATCAGCCAAAGAGAGTCAGGGTACAGTTAAAATAGCATTAATTAATGGCAATGGTTTGTCGGTAAGTGATAAAGAATTGTTTGCAATTACATATACAGCTGACTTCGTAGGAAGTGAACAGTGTGTATTTAATACGAATATAAATGAAGCATATGACAGAAATCTTTCTAACATAGACTTTAATATTGATTCACAATTAACCATAAATGTTAATAACCCACTTAGTGATAATTATCAGGTTAACCTAGAAGGAACTACAGATGCTAATGCTAATGATACAGTACAGTGCAGGTTTGGCTTTAGTCGCAATGCAGGAGTAATGTCTGGAAGCTTTATTTTACATTATAATGAGGAGCAGGTAAGATTTCAGAAAGTCACAGCTAACAAAAATGTTGAAGGCTTAATTGTTTCATATAATAAGGTTGAAGAAGGAACTGTTAAGGTAGCCTATGCTTTTAATAAATGTTCTACAACAACGATGAATTTTCTGAATATGGAGTTTATACCTTTAGAAAAATCAACATCTAGTAACATTTCATTATCAGATGTAACAATAACAAACGAGCAGTTGCAGGAATGCACTTTTGATGGAAGTTATGAAGCAACAATATCAACGTCAGAGCAGCAGTCAGATAATTTGTTTACGGTAAATGGTCTTGATTCAATAGATTCACAGGAAACATTTGACGTTACAATTAATCTGGCAGGCAATTCAGGAATAGCTTCAATGACAGCTTATCTTGAATATGACAAAGATATATTTGAAATACAGGATGCGTCATTTTCTGATGGGATTTTGAAAAATTCATTTACTAATGTTTCAACTTCAACTAAAGGAAAAGTTAAATTTGCTTTTATGTCAACAGACGATATAAAGGCTGACGGACAGGTTATTAAATTGACCTTTAAGGCTATAAAGAATGAGAATGTATCAGGCAAGTTCCAGCTTGTTGTAGATGAACTTACAGATTCAAACGCTACAAAACAGGAATACAATATTGCAGATTTAACAACTAAAGTAAACAAAATCTGTATTCATAATTACATAGGACCGGATTTTCAGTGGTCAGATGATTATAGTACATGTAAGGCTGTGTACACATGCGAATATAACAGTGAGCATGTTATTAAAGTGGACTGTGATGTGGAAACAACCAGAACGGAAGCAACATGCGAGGAGGATGGAAACATAACACACACAGCAACCGGAACATACAATGACAAAAAAATAACTGATGTACAAAAAGAAACAATTCCAGCCAAGGGTCATGTTAAAGGCGAAGTAAAGATTGAAAATGCCACCGAAGCAACATGCGAAAAAGGTGGAAGCTATGATGAAGTAGTTTATTGTACAGTCTGCAACAAGGAACTAATCAGAAACACAGTAAAGACAGAAGCAAAGGGTCACGTTAAAGGCGAAGTAAAGATTGAAAATGCCACGGAATCCACATGCAAAAAAGGTGGAAGCTATGATGAAGTAGTTTACTGTACAGTATGCAATAAGGAACTAAGCAGAAATACAGTAAAGACAGAAGCAAAGGGTCATAAATGGAATGATGGAAAGATAACCACTCAGCCAACATGTACGGAAGAAGGCGTTAAAACATTCGAATGTACAGTCTGTGGAAAGACAAAGACAGAAAAAGTAGAAGCCTTAGGACATGATTGGAATAAAGACTTCACAGTAGATAAGGAACCAATATGTGAAGAAACAGGCTTAAAGTCAATACATTGTAAGAGATGTGACGAAAGAAAAGAAATAACAACAATTCCAGCCAAGGGACATATTAAAGGCGAAGTAAAGATTGAAAATGCCACGGAATCCATATGCGAAAAAGGTGGAAGCTATGATGAAGTAGTTTACTGTACAGTATGCAATAAGGAACTAAGTAGAAATACAGTAAAGACAGAAGCGTTAGGTCATAAATGGAATGAAGGAAAGATAACCACCCAGCCAACATGTACGGAAGAAGGAGTGAAAACCTTCCAATGCATGGTATGTGGAAAGACCAAGACAGAGAAAGTATCAGCCTTGGGTCACAACTGGAATGAAGACTTTACAGTGGACAAGGAATCAACCTGTGAAGAAACAGGCTTAAAGTCAATTCACTGTAAACGTTGTGATGAAAAGAAAGATGAAACAACAATTCCAGCCAAAGGTCACGTAGCAGGCGAGAAGAAAATCAAGAATGCCACAGAGTCAACGTGTGAAAATGGTGGAAGCTATGATGAAGTAATTTACTGTACAGTATGTGGAAAGGAATTAAGCAGAACTACAGTAAAGACAGAAGCTAAAGGTCACAAGTGGAACGAGGGCAAGGTAACCACAGAACCAACATGCACAGAAGAAGGAGTTAAGACATTTGAATGTACAGTCTGTGGAAAGACAAAGACAGAAAAAGTAGAAGCCTTAGGACATGATTGGGATAATGATTTTACAGTTGATAAAGAAGCAACTTGTGAAGAAACAGGAGTAAAGTCAATTCATTGTAAACGTTGTGATGAAAGAAAAGAAATAACAACAATTCCAGCCAAAGGTCACGTAGCAGGCGAGAAGAAAATCGAGAATGCCACAGAGTCAACGTGTGAAAATGGTGGGAGCTATGATGAAGTAATTTACTGTACAGTATGTGGAAAGGAATTAATCAGAACTACAGTAAAGACAGAAGCAAAAGGTCACAAGTTGAACGAGGGCAAGGTAACCACAGAACCAACATGCACAGAAGAAGGAGTTAAGACATTCGAATGTACAGTCTGTGGAAAGACAAAGACAGAAAAAGTAGAAGCCTTAGGACATGATTGGAACAATGATTTCACAGTAGATAAGGAAGCAACCTGTGAAGAAACAGGTCTAAAGTCAATTCATTGTAAGAGATGTGACATCAAGAAGGATGAAACAGTTATTCCAGCAAAAGGACACGTAGCAGGCGAGAAGAAAATCGAGAATGCCACAGAGTCAACGTGTGAAAATGGTGGAAGCTATGACGAAGTAGTTTACTGTACAGTATGTGGAAAGGAATTAAGCAGAACTACAATAAAGACAGAAGCTAAAGGTCACAAGTGGGATTCTGGAAAAATAACAAAAGAACCAACATATACAGAACAGGGAACAAGAACATATACTTGTACAGTTTGTGGAAAGACTAAAACTGAGACAGTAGATGTTTTGAAAGAAGAGTATAATGTTGGAAGCACTTATGAAGATGCTACAACCAACGCAATCTACAGAGTGATTGTTCCGAACCAGCAGGTAGAATATGTTTGCCCTATTGATAAGAAACTTAAAAAAGCGACTATTTCATCACAAATTAAGATAGGAAATGTTACTTATAAAGTTACAGCAATAGGGGGCAATGCATTTAAGAAATGCAAGAATCTTACAAGTATTACAATTGAAAAGAACGTTAGCAAAATAGGAAGTAAGGCATTCTATAATTGTAAGAAACTTAAGAATATTAAAATCAAGTCAAAGAAATTGACTTTAAAAAAGGTTGGAAAATCGGCTTTCAAAAGTATAAACAAGAAAGCAAAAATAACGGTTCCAAAGAGCAAGAAGAAATCTTACAAAAAGATTCTTGTTAAGAGAGGCTTAAGCAAAAAAGCTAAAATTAAATAAAAAACAAGAAGGTGCCATATTAGAGAGTAAATCAATAATATGGCATCTTCTTTGTCTAAAACCATAGGGAGTTAGGATAAAGGAAACAACAATATGAGAAGTAAAAAGTACGGCGTACCCCGACATAGAGATTTGGTTAAATTTCGGGGTACGAAATCAGCAATATTACACTTACTCACACAACATATTGTATATGCCAGCAACCAAAATACCCCAATATATAAAATTTCTATATTTTCGGGGTACGTTAGCCCCAAATCCTATTAATTTAACACAACATATAGTTTGAATCAAAGGCAAATGTACCCCGCTATATGAAAAAACTTAAATCTCTGGGTACGTTAGCCCCAAATCCTACTAATTTAACACAACATATAGTTTGAATCAAAGGCAAATGTACCCCGCTATATGAAAAAGCTTAAATCTCTGGGTACCTAGCCCCAAATTCTACTAATTGAACACAACATATAGATTGAAACAAAAGAAAACGTACCCCACCATTTCAAAAAATAGAAATAGTGGGGTACGTTTTAAAAAAAGATATGATTACACAGATAGCTATGTACTTCGCACTCTCATAATCCTTTCTGATATTAGCATATCATGAAGCTAGAGCTCCAATTTTATGCTCATATCAAGGCGTGTATCAATGTCATTATCCTACTATTGTGCAAGCATATGTAGGATAAGACCTTGAGACACTGTAATAATTAGATTGTTATCCATCCAAATGCATTTGCGATTGAACTTAATAGTATTATTGCCGCAAATAATGGGCAGAGATATTTAATCATAAAATTGAAAATCTTCTTTCTGCGGAATGTACCTTCCCCATGAAGTACTTCTTCTTCAATCTTCCTAAGTCCAATTACTTTTGAAACAAGTAAGCATGTAGCAAATGCAGCAATTGGCATCATTACAGAATTAGTTAAGAAATCGAAGAAATCTAAGAATTGCATTCCAATAATCTTAACGCAGCCTAAAGGACCATAGCCTAATGATGAAAGACTTCCAAGAACAAGCATAATTCCACCAAGAATGATTGTTGACTTCTTTCTGTTCCATCCGAATTGGTCCTCAAATGTTGAAACAGCACTTTCTGTTAATGCAATTGAGCTTGTAAGTGCAGCAAATAGTACTAATGTGAAGAAAAGAATACCAACAACCATGCTAAGTCCCATACTTTCGAACATCTTAGGAATTGTAATAAACATAAGTGAAGGACCTGCCTTTAAGGCTTCAGGGTCGCCACCTGAGAAGGCGAAAACTGCAGGAATTATCATAAGTCCGGCCATAATAGCAATGGCAGTGTCAAAGATTTCTACATTTCTGGTAGACTCTTCTATAGATATATCTTTTTTCATATATGAGCCAAATGTAATCAAAATACCCATTGCAATAGACAGTGAATAGAACATCTGTCCCATAGCTGCAACTACAGTCATCCATGAGAAGTTCTTAACATTAGGAACAAGAAAATATTTTACACCGGCCAAAGCGCCCGGTCTTGTTACCGAATAAATCATAATAATAAAAGAAAGAACTACAAGGATAGGCATCATAAATTTTGAAACACGTTCAATACCATTTCTAACTCCGGCATAAATAATTGCTAAAGTTATAAAAGTAAATATAATAAAACAAACTTCAGCGGAAGAACCACCTGAAATAAATCCGGTGAAATAATCATCTCCGGCCAAAAGTTTGCTGTCACCAATAATATATTCGGCAAGATATTTAATAACCCAGCCACCGATAACAGAATAGTACGGAACAATAAGTATAGGAATGATGGCATTAATCCATCCGCCTAAAGATACAAACTTAGAGTTACTAAATGATTTAAAAGCACCAACAGGGCTTTTCTTAGTCATACGACCAATAGAAGTTTCAGCTACAATCATTGTATATCCGAAAGTAAGGGCCAGAATAATATATACCAATAGGAAAATACCACCGCCATATTTTGCAGCAAGATAAGGAAATCTCCAAATATTTCCCAGTCCTACAGAAGCCCCTGCAGCTGAAAGAACGAAGCCTAGCTTTCCGGAGAAAGAGCTTCTTTTGTCATTGTGTTTTTTCATAATGTTTTTACCTTTCTTATTACCTTTTTAGGTGTATTTAGAAAGCATAACATATAGTAAGAAAAAATACAATTTATAAAAATAAAAAAGAGAATGTTAGTAATTGACAATATGGTATTTTTACCATCTTCTTAGGAAGAATTGTAGCAGGTATGGGAATGCAGCTGAAAATTGAATTTGTTCCAATGAAGTCACAGTTGCGAAAATAACCTGAATGAGTTAAGCTTATATCCGTATAAATTATATTAGATTAGCAAAAGATATGGAGAAAAGTTATGTTATATATTATGAGACACGGAAAAACAGATTGGAATGCCAAGCATAAGCTTCAAGGTCGTACAGATATTCCATTAAATGAAGAAGGCATTCAGATGGCAGAGCAAGCCAAAGAAAAATATAAAGATGTTAATTTTGACATATGCTATTGTTCACCGCTTGTTAGGGCAAAGCAGACAGCCGAAATTGTTTTGGAAGGAAGAAACATTCCTATTGTATATGACGACAGGCTTATGGAAATGTGTTTTGGCGTGTATGAAGGTGTAACACATCCGTCTCAGATAGAGGGAAGCCCTATTAGAAAGTTGTTTAAGGATCCGGCTAATTATCCGGGTGTGGAAGATGGAGAAACTTTTGATGATTTGTTTGCCAGAACAGGAAGTTTTCTTAAAGAAGTAGTTCAGCCACAGTTAGATGCAGGTAAGGATGTTATTATTGTGGGACATGGAGCAATGGATTCAAGCATTGTGTGTCAGGTGCAAAACATTCCGTTGGAAAAATTCTGGGACGCAGGCATTGAGAACTGTAAATTAATGAAATTGCTTTAAGGTTGATAGCAAAAAAATTTAATAAAGTATAAAATAAGACTTGAATTTTAATATTAATAAAAAACCAGAAGTGAAGAAATAATAGAAAATATTTTTAAATAAGTATATAAAAAAACAGAGGTGCGTCTTGTTTTCATTAGATTAAACATCTAACAAGCAAACAAAACATCGTCCTCTGTTTTTTTTGTGTCAAAGCACATATGAATATTATTTTATAAAAATAACTAATTAACAACCAAAGTTAAAGAATTTGCAAATAGCGTTAAATAACTGGTCGCAACTATTGAATTTAAAACACATAGTTTCGTCCTCCTTATTTTAAGATTTGTACTGGCCAATTACAAAAAGAATTGTAACAATTTTGTAATATTTAAACAATAGGAGGTCATTGGAATAAGTGTCGTTATTTACCAAATTATATGCTCACTAAATTCTATATTTACCAAATGCTTAAAACGTGCTGAAGTAAAAGGCTTACGCAAGTTATACCAATCCAGCAACAGCCGCCAAGCAAAATAGGTTTGCCACCATTTTTGATAAGCTTGACAACATTACAGCCAAGACCGATGGCAGCCATGGCAAGAGTAATAAAGAATTTGCTAAGCTCTTTAAGTGGTGCAAATACTGATGATGGAACACCAAGACTTATGGCAATTGTTGTAATAAGAGAAGCAACAATAAACCAAAAAATAAACATAGGAAAAGCTTTCTTAAAACTAAATCCACCTTCATTTGAATTTTTGAAATTTAATCGTAAATTATAGTTACAAGTTATAGAGCAGGAACTATTTCAACATAAATCTGGTCAAATTTGTCTATCAAATCTTTTGTGATATGTTCCTGTATTTTTTTGAAATCCTTGATTTTTACAGTGTCATTTTTGCTTTTAACGTAGACTTCAATCCATGTTTTACGCCCTGTTTGTGTAACATCTAAGAAATCAAGACTATATTCATAATTGCTAATGTCCTTATTTACAACTTCTCTGATTTCATCCATAATCTGTTGGTCAGGCGAGAATAAAACCAATTCCTTTAAGTTTTTGATAATCTGCACAATTGGCTCTTTTACAAGGAATAATGCAACAATAATTGCCACAGAAGAATCTATGTAAGGGATAATAAAATTAATTGGGCTGTGTGTAAGGAAAATCTGGAACAAAAATGCAACTGAAATTCCAAGAGTACTTACAATGTCAACCTTCCACAAATAAAGCTCTGATTTAATTATCATTGAGGAATAGTCACGGCTAAGATAATGAAGGACAAGGTACATAATTATGCAGCACACGCAAAGAGAAGCTTCATATATAAGAACGTTTGTGGCGTCAACTGTGTGTCCACCGTGAAGTAAAACTGTAATGTTGTTTGTAATCATATTGATAACTACAATAAGTAAAATAATATATTTTACAAGAACAAGTAATGATTCAATTTGAGAAAAACCATAAGGTTTCTTTTCAGAAACAGGTTTGTATAGAAAAGGAACCAAAATAAACATTGGAAGCAATAGTAATAAGTCAAACAAGTCAAATATGCCGTCAGTCATTACGGTTTTTGAACCTAAGACAAAGGAAGCGATGATTTCTAATACTGTAAAAGTAATGGTGCCTCCCAGTGACAACCTTAAAATTTTGTTCTCCGTTTTGTACTTTTGTTGGTCCATAATAAATAAAAAATCCTTTCTTTTTCTTCTAAAATATAATAAATCGGGTATAATACAATAGTCAATAGATAATTATAAATAAAAAATTGCTTTCCAAAGTATTTATGTTGGAACCATAAAAATGTTATGATATTATAAATAAAAAGCGAAACAGAAAATAATCAATATAGTGAAATGGAGGATTAGATATGGATAAAAAAGCAATATATAATTTAAGTTACGGAGTATTTATGGTATCAACTAAGGCAGGTGAAGTGGCTAACGGTTGTATTACAAACACTTGTATTCAGGTAGCAAGCAATCCTGTAAGAATAGCAATTTCGGTATTGAACAGTAACTACACTTGCGATTTGATTAAAGAAAGTGGTATTTTTGCAGTAAGCATTTTGGACAATGATTGTACATTTGAAACAATAAAGCATTTTGGTTTTCAGTCAGGAAGAGATGTGGACAAGTTTGGAAACATTACACCACCTACAGATTGTAATGATGTACCATATCTTGGCTGGCAATCCTGCGCAGTTATTAGTGGAAAAGTTGTTGAGCAACATGATCTTGGAACACACACATTATTTATTGCAGAAGTTGTTGATGCAAAGGTATTAAGCGATAAAGAGCCTATAACTTATGCAAAATATCAAAATGAAATAAAGCCGAAAAACAATGTAGCATCTGCAAAAGAAGATGGCAAAAAAATTGTTGGTTGGAGATGTAAGATTTGCAATTATGTTTATGAGGGAAGTAAGTTGCCGGAAGATTATGCCTGTCCGTTATGCGGTCATGGAGCAGATGATTTTGAGCCAATATATGAAAGCTAACTGTTGTGCCCAAAGGTAATTATTCCACCATTGTGTAAGCACAGGTTGAATACTGTGTACATATTTCCATAGCAATTTTTGACTCTATAGTTTCAGTCTTGTCGCTAATATTTCTTAAAGGTTCTGAAACATAGTGATCGGTACGCATACGGTAAAGAGCAATATAACTTTTAGACAAATTAAAAAAAGTATGCTACAATGTTGAACTGTACAGTATCAAAGTACAACTTTAAAGGACTAAAGGAGAAAAATAGAAAATGAATATTGTTTGTTTAGATTTAGAGGGAGTATTAGTTCCTGAAATATGGATTGCATTTGCAGAAGAAACAGGAATCCCTGAACTTAAGAGAACAACAAGAGATGAGCCTGATTACGATAAGCTTATGAATTATAGAATTAACATCTTAAAAGAGCACGGATTAGGACTTAAGGAAATTCAGGAAACAATTGCAAAGATTGATCCTATGCCTGGTGCAAAAGAATTTTTAGATGAATTAAGAGAGATTACTCAGGTAATTATTATTAGTGATACATTTACACAGTTTGCAGGACCTTTAATGAAGAAGTTAGGTTATCCTACAATTTTCTGTAACTCATTGGAAGTAGCAGAAGATGGAGAAATCACAGGATTTAAGATGAGAATTGAAAACTCAAAACTTACTACGGTAAAGGCATTGCAGTCAATCGGATATGACACAATTGCCAGTGGCGACAGCCACAATGACCTTGGAATGATTAAGGCAAGTAAGGCAGGATTTTTATTCAGAAGCACAGATGAAATCAAGAAAGAATATCCTGAACTTCCTGCTTTTGAAACATATGATGAATTAATGGCTGCAATCAAGGAAGCATTATAATATAAGAAATTTAAATTAAATCAGAGTAATAAAGAACTATGTTTGATACTGGAAATTTATTGTAGCATAGTTCTTTTTTTTGCATTTATGGAAAGGATATAAACATATTATATTTGACCGAGCTGAATGCAAGGAATGCTTCTTGTCCAAAGGACAAGGAGATGTGGAGTGGAGTGAAGCTAATAAACATCGCGTAAAACTTATATTTGTACCATATACGGTAATTCTTTTTTATATGGTACAGAGTTGTTCAGGTTTGAATTGGAAGAAGCTAATATCTGTACCATATATGAAAATTCTTGCTCGTATGGTACAGATTTTTTCTGATTTGAGCTGGGACAAACTTATATTTGTACCATATATGAGATTTCTTGCTCATATGGTACAGATTTGTTCTGATTTGAGATTGAACAAGCTTGTATTTGTACTATATATGAAATTTGTTGCTCGTATGGTACAGATTTGTTCTGATTTGAGATTGAACAAGCTCGTATTTGTACCATATATAAAATTTCTTGCTTGTATGGTACAGATTTCTTCTGCGTTAAGCAGGAACAAGCTAATATCTGTACCATATTTGAAATTTCTTGTTCGTATGGTACAATCTTACCTCACAGAATATGAGAACTCGGTTCTATGTGGTAGTTACATATTAGTTTGAATATGATGAATCTTTGTATCTGCCACATAAAAAGAGAAAACTTAATCATATGGGGCAATTCATATTATTTTCAATAACAATGAATCTTGAAATCTACCCCATAGTATGCATAAACTTGCTTCTATGGGGTAATTACCTACTTGAATTGAATTAACCTTGTCTTCTACCAAACTACATAAACTGGAAGTTTAAATAGTTTCCCAAAATCATAGATATTATGTTATACTGTTTTTAGTGTAGAAAAGAGGGAGTATTGAAAAATCAATAATTTATTCTAATCAAATTTTAAATTTGTTAAAATCTATTATTTATCCCCGAAAAGTTCGTTGCAAAAAGAGTTGTAAGAGTTGCAAAAAAAGTTGCATAGAGTTGCGAAAATAAAAAGAGTTGCAATGGTTACCATAGGAACCCCACAATGAAAGTAAAAGAGGGAATGTATATGAAGAAAATATTGGAGGCAATTAAGAATTTCTTTTCTGCATCTCACGAAAGGGAGCGAAAAGGAATACAGGCGACTAAGCATGGAATGTTTAACAATTTCGTATATGCAGTAAAGCTGACATGGCAGTTAAACAATCAGTTTATTATAGCAATGATTGTAGTGGGAGTATTGTCGGCATTGTATATGCTTATTGGAATTTATATTCCAAAGATTGTATTGGCATTAGTAGAAAATAAAGTTACAACAGATACAATGATTAAAGTGTTGGTAGCAGTGGGAATTATAATTCTTGTAGTAAAGCTTATCAACACAAAGGCTCAATATGTAGGCGAGTATGCCTGGGACAAGGTATATAAGGGGTTAGTTTCAAAATATCTTAGAAAATCATTTACAACAGATTTTAAAAATATGGAAAATCCGGATTTCCTTGATTTGATTGAAAGATCAAAACATGCAATGTATAACTATCAGGGAATTAGCGGTTACTGTAGAAGAGGAAGTAATATTCTTTCAAATATTGTACTTGTAGTTATAGCAGGTGCGGCAATAGCAGTAATTAATCCTTTGATAATTTTGGTGCTGGTAGTTATTTCATATTTTATATATAAAATCCTTGATTCAACAATGGAGTGGACGAAAGTAAATTTTAGAGATGCAATGTCATCTAATTTTAGAAAAAATTATTATTTTTCTTCCACAGCAAGAGATTTTAAATACGCCAAAGACATAAGATTATTTAAAATGCAGGATTTTATTGAACAGACGTGGAAAGACATAAATACAGTTTATTATGCAGCCTGCAAAAAAAATCACAGAAAATGGGTAATGTGCGAGGCAAAGATGAGTTTTCTTCGCCTTTTTCAGAATTTATTACTATACGTAGTATTGATTTATATGGTTTTAAATAAGGGAATGAGCATTTCTGATTTTGTTTTATACATAGGTTTGGTTGCATCATTTTCCACAGCTATGACAGATATGTTCTGCAATATGGTTTGGATGAATATGAACCGAATGGAACTTGACGATTTTAGAACATTTATGGACTGGAATGAGGACAAGCCTGACATTGAAAAAGGCCAGGGCGTAAGTAAGAATATAGGCTTGAAGCAATTTGAGTTTAAATTTGAAAACGTATCTTTTAAATATCCGGGACACGAAAAATATGTTCTAAAGAATATTAATCTGACTATTGAAGCGGGAAGCAAGTTGGCGGTAGTTGGTATTAACGGCGCAGGAAAAACAACTTTAACAAAGCTTCTTATGAGACTTTATGAGCCAACAGAGGGAAGGATTCTTCTTAATGGAGTTGATGTAAAGAAGTATGGCAGAGATACATATTTTAAAATATTTGCGCCTGTGTTCCAAAACATTGAAATTTTTGCTTTTCCGGTATGGCAGAATATTTCAATGAAGCCTGAAAATGAGACGGACAAAAACAGAACAATGGAGGCTTTGGAAAGAAGTGGTTTGGATGAAAAGATTAACAAATATGAAAACAAAATAGACACTATGCTTCTTAGAATATTTGACCCTAACGGTGTTGATTTGTCAGGTGGAGAAAGACAAAGACTTGCCATGGCAAGGGCGCTTTATCAGAACAGAGAAGTTCTTGTTTTGGATGAGCCAACAGCGGCACTTGACGCATTGGCAGAAGACAGAATGTATCAGGAATTTAATCAAATGGTAAAGGGAAAGACTGCTATTTTTATTTCACACAGACTTTCAAGTACAAGATTTTGTGACAAAATAGTTATGTTTGAAGATGGCAGAATTATTGAAGAGGGTACTCATGAACAGCTAATTAAAGCCAATGGAAAATACAGAAATATGTTCCAGGTTCAGGCTCAATATTACAAAGATAAGGAGGGTGAGGTATGTTAAACAAATTTTTTGGCGGAATAAAAGATATTTGGTTTTGCACAAAATATTTTGCAAAGTTTGCATGGAAACATCTTCCTATATATTATTTATACATATTAATGTCAGTCATAATCAGTACGGCAGGACCTTTTGTTTCAATTATTGGCTCAAAGTATTTAATTAACGAGATTGTATATGAGCAGAACAGAAACATGAATATGATAATATTCTGGGTTGCGTTCATATGTATTGGTACATACATTCACGTAGTAGGAAACAAGTTTGCCAATGAGAAGCAGAATTATTGTAATGACCAGTTTGACAGAATGCTTCATATGGAAATTAGTTCTAACACTATGAAAATGAAGTTTGAATACACGGAAAATTCAGAAATGTTAGACAGTATAAATAAAGCAGGACGTGCATTTGAGCAGACAAATTTAATTCAGGGACTTACAGACGGTATAGTAGGACTTTTAAGTAATATTTTAGTCCTTGCAGGTGTTATTTACATAGTAGTTAAATGCTCTGTGTGGCTGATAATTCCTGTATTGTTAAGCTTCGTAGTTAACACATATATAACAATGAAAACAACAAAAATAAAGGAACAGTATTTTTCAGAAGCTATGGAAATGGACCGTGTTGTTGATTATTATATTGATGAACTTACAACAGGTGAATATGCTAAGGACATTAGAATATATCATTCAGACGATATGATTATAGACAACCAGAAAAAGCAGAGCAACGGCATTTATAATCTGTCAAAGAAAAGTGAAATGAAAATATGGAATAAGGATAAAGCCGCAGTAACGACAACAGAAGTCTGCGATATTGTAGTTTATATTATTCTTGGCATAAATACTTTGACAGAAAAGATTACAGTAGGTGATTTCAGCAGTTTGGTACAGGCTATACTTAAGTTTACGGAAGCACTTAATGGTATTTCAAGAGGCTTGTTGGAATTAAAATATACGGCATCAGTTTTGAAATATTATATTGATTACATAGAACAGGCAGAAATCGACAGAAAATACGAAGAAAGCAAAAATGCAGTAGTTCCTAATATTAATAATGGTGTTTCAATTGAATTTAAAAATGTAAGTTTTAAATATCCTAATACAGATGTTTATATTCTAAAAAACATAAATACAATAATTCATTCAGGAGAGCACTTATCAATAGTAGGAAAAAACGGTGCAGGAAAAACAACCTTCATAAAATTACTTTGCAGACTGTACGAAGTAACGGAAGGAGAAATACTTGTAAATGGAGTGAATATAAACGCCATAGAATACTCCAAATATCTTGATTTGCTTTCAGTAGTATTTCAGGATTACAAACTTATGGCATTTTCCATAAAAGACAACATAGATATGGGACAAAACAAATATCCAGATGTTGAGAATAAGATAAATGAACTATGTGAAATAGTAGAAATAGACAGTTGGATTAACTCATTGAAAGACAAACAAAATACAAATCTATACAAGATGTTTGATGAATCGGGAATAGAGCCGTCAGGCGGGCAGGCACAAAAACTTGCAATAGTTCGAGCCCTGTACAAAGACTCACCAATAGTAGTACTTGATGAACCAACAGCAGCACTAGATCCAATTGCTGAATTTGAAGTATATAACAACTTCGATAAACTGGTAGGAGGCAAAACTGCAGTCTACATATCACATAGACTATCATCATGCCGATTCTGTGACAGAATAATAGTATTTGATGGCGGTACAATAATAGAAGACGGAAGTCATGACAAACTAATGGAAAACCCAAAAGGCTTCTATTACAATATGTACAATACACAGGCAAAACACTACCAAAATTAAGAATAAATATTGTATAATAATCAATCCGAATTAAAAGGGCACGATGCTAATTAGTTTATTGCAATATGCTAGTCAGCATTGGAGCCCTTTTTGCGTTATGTACCCCGCTATTTCAAGTTGCCCGTTTTTTAGGTACATTCGCAAATCTATCATACCATCAAAGCTTATTCATATTACATAGCCTAGATTGAATATCGTTGACACATAACTAACTTTACTGTTAAGATATACTAATGTATATGGCTTTTATAATAAGTTCAGAAATTTTTTATTAGCAAACAATAAGTAAATTAACGTGTTTGCATAAAAAAATCTGAACTTATTTGGAAAAGTTAGAGAAAAGGAGAAAAACAATGAATCCATTAGATATGATGAAATTTAAAGGCATGTTTGAAAAGTTTGTCACACGCCATCCAATGCTTCCAAAATTTTTTGCAAGAATCCAGCCGGAAGTAAAAGAAGGCAGTGTAATCGAACTAACTGTTACCCCACCTGACGGTGAACCATTAAAGGCTAATATTCAGGTACAGGCTGAGGATATGGAGCTACTGCAAATGATAAAAAATATGCAACAAAAATAAAGAAAACGTACCATAAATGTGTTATAATCAGGGGTATGAAGGAGAGATAAAGTGAAGGATATAGTTAAGAGTACATTGACAGGAATTATATTAGTATTTTGTGTAGTGTTTGCCTTGATTATACAGACCAATGCAGCAGAATCAGATTTGGATAATTCAGATAATAACGATATAAGTCAGACTATTGGGAATGCAGGAGAGTTGCAGAAAGATGAAATTGTAACTACAACACTTTCAGAGAAATATGGGTGCGAATCTTATAAGATAATTATAGACGAAGAGAGCAAAGTTATTATCAATTATAAATCCAATGCAGGACAGTCCACTTTTCAGCTATATGACAACCAATTGTCTCTTATAAAAGAAGAAAAAGTTAAAGGCGGAAGATATCGAAAATCAGTTAAGTATAGCGAAGAGATTACTTTAAAGCCTGGTGTGTATTACATAAAAGTATTAACTGAAGATGAGGAGAGCACAGGAAAGTATAAGAGAATATATTCAATATCTTATTCATTTAATAATTACGTGAAAAGCATAACCGTTACAGGAAATAAGACGGTTTCAGTTAACAAAACAATAAGATTAAAGGCTATTGTAAAACCTGACAATGCAACTGCAAAAGATATTGAGTGGGAAGTAAGTAATACGGGAAGTGCTGTTATTGATACAAACACAGGAATTTTAAGAGCTTATAAACCGGGAAAAGTCAATGTAATAGCTAAGGCAACAGACGGAAGTGGTGTAAAAGCAACTTTTGCTGTTATAATTAAACCATCAAAAGTCTCAAATTTAAAAATTAAACGTACAGGCAGGAAGAAAATTAAAGTAAGCTGGTACAATGTTTATAATGCATCCGGATATCAGCTTCAATATGGTCGAAGAAAGTCAACATCCAGAGCCAAATATAGAAGAATTTCTGCAAGAAAGAGTACAGGAACTTTATCAAAAATAAAAAATAGAAAGAATTATTTTGTAAGAGTAAGAGCATATTATAAGTCAGACAATAAGAATTATTATGGTGACTGGAGTTCTTACAAAAAAATTAATATAAAGTAATAGTAACGTATTTTGTAGGAGGTAATGATATGGGTACATTGAAAGGGAAAACAGCAATTATTACAGGCGGAGGAAGAGCAGTCTTAAGCGACGGAAGTTGTGGATCTATAGGATATGGTATAGCTACAGCATATGCCAAGGAAGGTGCCAATCTTGTAATTACAGGTAGAAATGTTAAAAAGCTTACTGATGCCAAGGAAGAATTAGAAGAAAAATATGGAATTAGTGTTCTTCCGGTCCAGGCAGACATAAGTGCAGGTGCTGATAATGAAGCATTAGCTGAAAGCGTTGCAAAGCAGGCAATGGATGCCTTTGGAAGAATTGATGTGTTAATTAATAATGCACAGGCATCTGCCTCAGGTGTAACATTGGCAGACCATACAACTGAACAGTTTGATTTAGCAGTTTACTCAGGATTATATGCAACATTTCATTATATGAAGGCATGCTATCCATATTTGAAAGAAACTAAGGGGTCAGTTATCAACTTTGCATCAGGCGCAGGTTTGTTTGGAAATTATGGCCAGTGCGCATATGCGGCGGCTAAGGAAGGAATCAGAGGTTTGACAAGAGTTGCAGCAACAGAATGGGGACCGGATGGAATTAATGTTAACATTGTTTGCCCATTAGCATGGACAGCACAACTTGAAAACTTTGAAAAAGCTTATCCGGAAGCATTTAAGGCTAACGTTAAAATGCCACCTATGGGACATTATGGCGATGTAGAAAAAGAAATCGGTCGTGTTTGCGTTCAGCTTGCTTCACCGGATTTTAAATTTATGACAGGCGAAACAATAACATTGGAAGGTGGACTTGGACAGCGTCCGTAAAACATATCGTAAAAATATAATTTAAATGATTATAGAAAAACTATTTTCATAAGGTAAATCTGATTACATAGATTGTTCTTTTGGAACATCAAAGTCAGATTAAATAAATGTTATGAAAATAGTTTTTTCTTTGTTAAAAATGTAACGAAAATGTAATAAGATTATTCCAAAATGTAGCTTAAATGTAGTTAAAATATGACATTAAGAAACAATATAAAAATATTACAAAATTACGGAAAAAACAGCTTGAAAATAAAACTTTTAGTGCTATTATGTACATAGCAAATATCACAATGACATCACATGATATTACTTGATTAAAATATGGGGAAGGTTATCTGATATTTTACGATTGACATAACGGGATAACTAAGGTTATGGAAAATGAAGGGAGCACAGAAAGATGAAAGAGAAGAACACAAGAATGAAAAAGATGACACAGAAAATAATGATTTTTCTGGTAGTAATGATTTGCGTAGGAATGATAAGCGCAGTAACGACGACAGCAGTAACAAATGACAAAACACCAACTACAACAAATCAGGCGGAAAACAAAAGTAACGTAACGAAAACAACTGTAAACAAAAACAATACAGATTTAAACAATAAAGAAACTGTAAACAAAAATAACACAGATTCAAATAATAAAACAATAAAAGCAAACACTAAGAAACAGAAAACCCCTGTTGCAAAATTTAAAACTAAAAAGGGCAAGACTTATTGCAAGATATCAGGTAAAAAAATAAAGAACCAGTTAGTTACAGTAAAGAATAAAACATACCTTCTTGATAAAAAAGGAGTAATGGTTACAGGTTGGGCTAAGTACAAAAAGGACTATTACTATTTCGGACGTACTAATGGAAAGATGGCTAAGAAATGTACTGTTGACGGCATTAAACTTGACAAAGCCGGAAAGGCTAAGCAGACTGACCTTAGCGTTGCCAAAATCAAAACAATGATGAGAGCAAGAAAGCAGTTAAATGAATTATGCAAATATACAGATACAAAGCAGCAGAAACTAAGAAAATGTTTTGACTGGATTGCAAAACGTCCATATAAGAGATATAGATTCCTTAAAAAGATTTATAAGCAGAAAGGTTGGGAGTCAACTTTCGCAGACGATATTTTTATCCACGGAGATGGTTGTTGTGTTTCAGAATCAGCAGCACTTGCATTTTTACTTCACGAGGCAGGATACAAGGATGTTTATGTAGCACATGATTCAGAACATGCATGGGTTGAATTAAACGGAAAAGTATATGACGCTTTATTTGCAAGAGCAAAGGATTATAACAAGTACTATAATTTATCGTATAAGAATTACAATTGTCATCCGGTAGACAAGAGAAAAATCTAATAAAAACATAGATAAGACGTTAAGAAATACAGACAACGTTTACGAGGAGCAGATTATGGTTTTTAGTTCGGCAATATTCCTTTTTGTGTTTTTGCCTATTGTCTGCGCATTATATTTTATAGTGCCGGGAATAAAGGGGAAGAATACATTATTGATTATCGCAAGCCTAATATTTTATGCATTTGGAGAGCCAATATATGTATTATTAATGATTGGTTCAATAATAGCTAATTACATATTTGGTTTGATGGAGGGAAGATTTAGTAAGGCTAATAATATAGCAGGAAAAAAGATTGTCTTAATAATAGCAGTTATTTGTAATATAGGTGTGCTGTGTGTGTTTAAATACACAGCATTTATCTTGGAAAATATTAATTATGCAGGAAGACTTAATATAAAGATTCCGGGAATTGCCCTGCCAATAGGAATTTCATTTTTTACATTTCAGGCATTGTCATATGTAATTGATGTGTACAGAAATCCTGAAATGGTTCAGAAGAATCTATTTAACCTGATGCTTTATGTATCATTCTTTCCGCAACTTATTGCCGGACCTATTATCAGATACAATGAAATAGCAAAACAGATTAACAACAGAACAAGCAGTATTGAAAAAACAACTGAAGGAATTAGCAGATTTATAAGAGGCCTTACAAAGAAGCTTATTATTGCAAATGCCACAGGATATATGGCGGATTCAATATTTGCATTAAATATTACCGATTATAATTTTCTTGTGGCATGGGTTGGAGCAATAGCCTATACACTTCAGATTTATTATGATTTTAGTGGATATTCTGATATGGCAATAGGAATGGCAAAAATATTTGGTTTTGAGTTTAATGAAAACTTTAACCACCCATACAGCGCAAAAGGAATAAAGGATTTTTGGCGAAGATGGCATATTTCCCTATCACTTTGGTTTAGAGAATATGTTTACATACCTTTAGGTGGAAATCGAAAAGGAAAGTTTAGATGTGAATTTAACAAGATGATAGTATTTCTTCTGACAGGAATATGGCACGGAGCCAACTGGACATTTGTAATATGGGGATTAATCCACGGAGTTGCCAATGTAATAGAAGACACATTGGGCAGTATAATTAAAATAAAAAATAACATTATAAAAAATATTATTACATGGATAGTTGTGGTTTGCGGATTTGTAATGTTCAGGGCAGATTCAGTAGGACTTGGTCTTACGATGTTAAAAACAATGTTTACCGGCTTTAATATGGAAGTAAAGTCAATCAGCTTTGTGACAGGACTTCTTAGTCCATATTATATATTTGTTATAATAATGGCAATTATTTTTGCATATCCGTTAAGACAGAAGTTGGAAAATACCATTTCTAAAAAGATTGGCAGCAACATAAATGAAACAATAATTCACATAGCAGATATAGGATTACTACTTGTATGCATTATAAGTCTTGCAACAGCAACCTATAATCCGTTTATTTATTTTAGATTTTAAGAGGTGACCGATATGAAGAAAAAAATATTTATAATAGTATTTTTCTGTTTACTGTGTCTGCCATCTCTTGGAATGTTATTTTTTAAAACAGATGTAAGCGTGGAGCAGAGACAGGTACAGATTTTCCCGTCAATTAAGACAGGCGGAAAGTTAAATGTAAAGTTTTTTGACCAGTTAAACGACTATTTTTCAGACAATTTTGCTTTTAGGCAGAATTTAATTGAAGCAGATGCTATAATAAAGAAGAATGTTTTCAGACAATCAGGAAATGAAAAAGTTATAGTTGGCAGTAAAGGCTATTTGTTTTTTAGTGAAACATTAGATGATTATCTTGGACAAAATACTTTGTCAAAAAGAGAAATCTATTCCTGTGGAAGAGTTTTATCTTTATTGCAGGAAAATGTGGAACAGAACAACAGACAGTTTCTATTTGTTATAGCACCAAACAAGAATTCCTTATATCCTGAATATATGCCAAAACGATATATAAAAATAAGTGACAACAATAACTATAGATTGTTACAGGCAGAAATGAAAAAAGAAAATATAAACACAGTTGATTTAAAGAAAATGTTCATTGATTCCGGAAAAGAAGTATATCACAAGCTTGATAGCCATTGGAATAATCAGGGAGCGGCAATGGGCTGTAATGCCATACTTAACTATTTAGGAAAAGACCACTACGATTATACTAATGAAAGGTACACTATAAAGAAAAACTTTTCAGGGGACTTGTATGGAATGTTATTTCCAAAAGGAAACAAAAAAGATACAAATGTAATCTACAATAAAAAAAGTTCGTACAAAGTAACTTCAAACAACAAAAAAGTGACAGATATATCAATTGAAACAGAAAGCAAAGACAAAAAAGAATCAATTGTAATGTACCGTGACTCATTTGGAAATGCGTTAATACCGTTTGTGGCAGATGAATTTCACAATGGCTATTTTACAAAGGCAGTTCCATACAACTGGAATCTGCAAAATGAAAAAAAAGCAGACAAAGTAGTAATTGAACTTGTAGAAAGACACATACATTCACTTATAGAAGAGGCACCATATATGGCAGCCCCATTAAGAGCAGGTAACTTAAACACAATGGAAGTAAACAGCAACACAACTGCAGAAATTGGCGACGATGAAGAATATGTACCAATAAGTGGAAAAGTGGATTCAAAATACATAGATGACGATAGCAAAATCTATGTACGCCTAAAAAGTGAAGACAATGAATACACATATGAAGCATTTCCGGCACCAATAGACGTAACGTCAAAAAACGAAGGATATGACTACGGCATGTACTTAGACACATCCCAAGTAGAAGCAGGAACATACAACATAGATGTAATAACCCGGAAGGATAACAAATACTATTCTTCCGGTGTAAAAACATCATTAGAACTAGAAGAATAAACAACTTAATATACGTCGGTATATTTCAAAATAAGAAAATCAACGTGTTTGCGTTAAAAAATGTTTTGGAATATGGAATAACGTATATTAAGTTGTTAAATATTGAAAGTTAAGGAGATAATAGAGAATGAGAAAGTATTTTATGATTGGAACTGTTATGGCAGCCATGGTTTTAACAGTAGGTTGTGGAAATGGCAAGAAGGAAGAGGCAACTACAGCTGCAGCAACTACGGTTGCAGAAACAACTGTGCAGGAGACTACTGTGGAGAAAACAACTACTGTTGCTGAAACTACAGCTGTGGAAGAGGCTACTACAAAGGCAAAAAAGAAAACAAAGAAGAAGGCTGATAAGGGTGAAACAGCCATTATGAAAAAAAATAAAGAAGAAACAACGGAGAAGGTAACAGAGACGGCTACTGAAAAGGTAACTAAAAAGGTTGAAACCACAACTAAGAAGGCTAAGAAGGTTGTAAAGAAGAGTTCTGAAAAGGCAACTAAGGCTAAGTCAAATAGCAACGGTAGGAGTACTGCTAAAAAGTATATTGGAAAGAATATGGATGAGTTAGTAGCTGCAATTGGAAAGTATAAGAGTATGGATAAGGATAAGAGCTGTCTTGAAGAAGGTGAGTATGATGGCTTCTTCTATTATGATGGTTTTACAGTATCTGCTACAACTAAGAATGGTCAGTGGATTATTAATTCAGTAGATTAATTTTCATACTGATTTATTTACAAAGATTTGTATATATAGATTTATTCATATATATATATATTTATTTATTTACATAGATTTATCATAGAATAATATTAAAATAATTACATATTAAGTAAAATAGCACGTGGAAATTACCTGCGTGTTATTTTTTTGTGCAAAATAACAATAAACTCTTGCGAAAAACATTTTTATTTGTTTAGATATATTATGGAATCAAAAGGTATTGTACTACCTATGTTTGAATAATGGTGGACGAAGACCTTGGAACGTATAATTAAAATTAAGGAGAATGATATGAAGAAGAGTTTATTGACAAAGGCTTTGTTGACATTTTCTGTCATTGGAACGGTATTTGCTTTTAGTAATACTGTTAAAGCAGCAGACAATTATGAATTGGTTTGGTCAGATGAGTTTAATGGTAATTCTCTTGACACTAACACATGGAACTATGAAATAGGAACAGGAAGCTGGGGCTGGGGTAATAACGAACAGCAGTATTATACTGACAGAAATATTAGGGTAAGTAATGGTACTATGAAGATTACAGCCAAGCGTGAAGACTATGGCAGAATGAAATATACATCTTCAAGAATTACAACAAAGAATAAGAAGAACTTCAAATATGGAAAGATTGAAGCGAGAATTAAAATGCCAAAGTTTAAAGGTGTTTGGCCTGCGTTTTGGATGCTTGGAGCAAATCAGGATTCTGTAGGTTGGCCTAAATGTGGTGAAATAGACATTATGGAAGCAATCAATGATGAAAATCTTGTATATGGAACATTGCATTGGTTTAATGATCCGGGAAATAATAACGCAGATTCAGGAAGTTCAGTAGCAGTGGCTGACAGAACAGAATATCACGTATATGGAGTTGAATGGACAGCAGACAAGTTAAGATGGTATGTGGATGGTAAAGTTTATAGAACGATGGATGTTTCAAACGACTCATTTAGCGAGGTAAGAAAGGAATACTTTGTTATCTTTAATATGGCAATTGGCGGTCAGTGGCCGGGATATAACATTGATGAAACAGCTTTCCCGGCAACAATGGAAGTTGACTGGGTTAGAGCATATAAGAAAGTTGAAGAAACAACAACTAAGTATACGGGACCTATGATTACTGTAACAGAAGATGCTGTTGAAACATGTAGTGGAAAATGGGGTTCTTATTTTGGCTCTGACTGGGCAGGAGCTTCAGGTACATTAAAATCTACAGACAAAGCAGTAACAGGCGCAACAATGAACATTACATCAATAGGTAATTCACAGTGGGGAGTTCAGCAGTACTTAAAAGGATTACATTACTATCCGGGCAGAACATATAACTATAGTTTTACAATGAAATCTGATGTGAATAAGAGGGTTTTTGTAAAAGTAGCTGGAGATGGCGACGAAGAAATATTTGGTGAATATATTGACTTAAAAGCCGGAGTGCCTTATAACTTCTCAAGACAAGTAACTTTGGCTAAAGATATGGAAGGCGTTCTTGACTTATACTTTGGAATGGGAAAGTGTGATGGTGATGCAGCAGCAACTAATTCAGCAGCAAACATTACTTTATCTAATGTATCATTTAAGACAACAACACAGATTCCTGATCCTAATTATAATAAAGGAGAAAGCACAACAAATAAACCAACACTACCAAGTGAAGAAAAGACAACAACTAATAATGGAGTGACAACAACTAATAACGGACTGACAACAACTAATAATGGAGTGACAACAACGGGTAATGGAGTGACAACTACATCTAAGGTTGTAGTAAGCAGACCGGGAAAAGTAAGCGTAAAAAAGGTAGTACGTTCAAAGAACAACAGAAATATTAAGATAAATATTAAGAAGGTAAAAGGTGTTACAGGCTATCAGATAAAATATTCAACAAACAAAAAGTTGAAAAAGGCTAAAACAGTAACAACAAAATCTGTAAAAAAGACTTTGAAGAAGCTTAAGAAGAAAACTTATTATATTCAGGTACGTGCATATGTAGTTAAGTCAGGCAATGTGAAAGTAACAGGTAATTGGAGTAAAATTAAGAAAGTTAAAGTAAGAAAATAGTAAAAATAATAGAAAAATTAAATTAGGAAGAATTGAATTTTTGAGGGTCTGGCAATGTCAGACCCTTTTTTTGAATGATTGTGCAAAAGTGTGAATAAAAATTGAAAAATTGTTGACATATTTGGAAATAAATGCTAAAATAATTTTAACAGTTGAGAGAACGTTATTATGGATTGTTACTATTTTGTTAGGCAAGACCGGTTTTCGCAAATCAAGTTATTTTTTGTGAGACCAGGTCTATTTTTTTTACAAAAACAATTTTATGAAAAAAGCAAATGATTTAGTAAAGCTATTATATGATATAGATAATAAAATAGGAAAAATTATGATAATAAATAAAGTAATAAACAATAATGTGTTAAGTACCCATGACGAAAACAATAGGGAGATTGTTCTTATGGGGAAAGGAATAGGATTTCAAAAGAAGGTTGGAGACGAAGTAGCTGAGGATAAGATTGAAAAGAGATTCGTTTTGGATAGTGAAGATGAAGTTGGTAAGTTTAGTGAATTGATTGAAATGATTCCACATAATTATTTGAATCTTTCTGTAGACATTATTTCATATGCACAGCAGGTTATGTCTAAAAGATTAAGTCCAAGTATATATATTTCATTGACGGATCATATTAATTTCTTACTTGAACGGTCAACCAAAGGAGAATTATTTGAAAATCCTTTATTTAATGAGATTAAGAGCTTTTATCCTAGTGAATATTTGGTTGGTGAAAAGGCACTGGAACTTATTGAGAGTGAGGCAGGAATAAAATTGCCACAAGATGAAGCTGCATCTATAGCACTTCATTTTGTAATTGCAGAGTACAATATGGGAATGAGTGATACAGTTAATGCTACAACAATGATTAGGGAATGTATCAGTATTGTTGAAAAAGAATTAGGTATAAAACTTGATGAATTAGGTTTACACTGCTCAAGGTTTATAACACATTTGAAATTCTTTGCACAACGTATGTTTGCCGGAGAATTGTTGGACAATCAGGATCAGGAATTTTTAGATATGATTATTAATAAGTATCCTAAGGAATATGATATAAGTGAGAAAATAAGTCAGTTTGTACAAAGTAAATATGGATATGATATTCCTAAAGAGGAAAAAGTATATTTGGCAGTTTACATTAAACGTATTCAGCCACATATTGAAATATAAGCGATAGGAGGATTATTAAATGTTTGATTTTTTGAAAAAAAAAGTGGTAGCGCCTGATGATGTTTTGGTAGCACCAATAAAAGGAATGGCTGTTCCAAGTTCAAGTATTAACGATCCAACATTTGGTCAGGAAATGTTAGGAAAAGGAATGGCAATTGAGCCTAGTGAAGGGAAACTATATTCCCCAATAGACGGAAGCGTGGCAGTAGTTATTGATACAAAGCATGCTCTAAGTATTGTTTCAGATAATGGAGCAGAAATATTAATGCATGTAGGCCTTGATACTGTAAAATTAAAAGGAAAGTATTTTACACCTAAAGTTAGTGTAGGAGACAAGGTTAAAAAAGGAGATTTGATTTTAGAGTTTGATATTGATGCACTTAAAGGTGAAGGATTTGATGTAATTACCCCTATTATAATCTGCAATTCGGACATCTATAAAGAAGTGAAAACAAATGTTGGTCAGGAAGTTAATGTGGGTGACACAATAATTGAACTTACAAAATAAAGTAAATAAAGTCCTAAAAGACGGGATTTTAAAAATAATATTATAATAATGAGAAAGGAGGATGTTTTTATGATGAAATATCTTCAAAAATTAGGAAAGGCATTAATGCTTCCAGTAGCCGTACTTCCAATATGTGGGCTTTTAATGGGTATTGGCTACGCATTATGTCCTGCAGCAATGCAGGGTGGTGATATCAAAGGACTTATTCCTTTGATTGGTTTATTTTTGGTTAAGGCCGGTGCTGCTTTAATTGATAATATGGCACTTTTATTTGTAATCGGTGTTGGTGTTGGTTTATCCAAGGATAATGATGGTACAGGTGGTGTTGCAGCATTAGCATCATGGCTAATGATAACAACATTATTAAACACAGGATTTGTTACAACTATTATGCCGGCAATTGCTGAAAATGCTAATAAGACATTGGCATTTGACAAGATTGTAAACCCATTTATCGGTATCTTGGCAGGTATTATTGGTTCAACATGCTATAACAAGTTTAAAGATACTAAATTACCTGATTGGTTATCATTCTTTAGTGGTAAGAGATGTGTAGCAATTGTTGCAGGAGTTGTTTCAATTCTTGTATCAGTAGTATTATTATTTGTATGGCCATTAGTATTCGGTGTACTTATTGCTTTAGGTGAAGGAATCGTTAAATTAGGTGGTGTTGGAGCAGGTTTATATGCATTCTTTAACAGATTGTTAATTCCAACAGGATTACATCACGCACTTAACAATGTATTCTGGTTCGATACAATCGGACTTGGTGATTTAACAAACTTCTGGGGTGGCAAGACTTCAGCAGATGTAAGCTGGTCACTTGGTATGTATATGTCAGGTTTCTTCCCATGTATGATGTTTGGTGTTCCGGGTGCAGCTTTAGCAATGCTTCACTGTGCAAAGGATAATAAGAAGAAAGTAGCAGCAGGTCTTTTACTTTCAGCAGCAATTTGTGCATTCGTATGTGGTGTTACAGAACCATTTGAATTTGGTTTTATGTTCTTAGCACCTGTACTTTACTTAATTTATGCTATCCTTTACGGTATCTTTACAGTAATTACATATTATGTAGGATTTAGAGCAGGATTCTCATTCTCAGCAGGTTGTACAGACTTAGTATTCTCATCAACACTTCCTGCAGCATCAAAGACATGGTTAATCATTCCTTTGGGAATTGCAGCATTTATAGTATTCTATGTAGTATTCAGATTTGCAATTACAAAGTTTGACCTTAAGACACCAGGTCGTGAAGATGACGATGTTGAAGCTGAAAAACAGGCAGAACTTGGAAATAATGATTATACACAGGTTGCTTCTATTATATTAGAAGGTATCGGTGGAAAAGAAAATGTTGTTGAAATTGATAACTGCATTACAAGACTTCGTCTCGAAGTAAAAGATAATACAATCGTAGATGAAAAGAAGATTAAATCAGCAGGCGTAGCAGGGGTTCTCAGACCGGGCAAGAATAATGTTCAGGTTATTATTGGAACAAAAGTACAGTTTGTAGCTGATGAATTTAAGAAACTTTGCAAATAAAAGTAAATAATTAAAGTTTAAGGGGTGTCATTTAGGCATCCCTTTGACTTTAATAAGACAATTTTTTAACAAAAATAAAACTTATAAGATAGACACAGGGAGGATGAAATGTTTAAAGTAGTAAGAGAGCATCCAAAGGTTTTTTGGGCAGTAATAATTATAATAATCGTGGTAAGCATACTGTCTGTTTATGAGAAACAGAAATATAAGGCTAATCCGTATGAAAAGCAGATAGGAAATCCTCCGAGAGAAAATAAAGTATTTGATGATAACTTTTATTATGAAAAGCTTACTGATAATGAAAAAAAAGCATATGAAAAAATAAAGGATGCAATAGTTAATTTTAAAGGTGGAGAACTTACATTTGACAGTCCATTGAATGGAAAAGAATATTCAAGAGTTACTCAGGCATTGTATTGTGGTGAGGATGATTTGTTTTACGCAATTGTAAATGTGCCAATGACAGAAAATAATCAAAGCGTAAGCTCAGTAACAAAAAATATTACGGATATAAAAGAACAGACAATAGTAAAATGCATTATTTTATTGTATCCTGCAGAGGGAATCAATGAACAGGGTGATATAGACGATCAGGGATACGTAAAAAATCTGGAAGATTTAAAAAATCCATTGGCAACCATGAATGAAGATAAAAAGTCGATGGTTTTGGAAATGCAGCAGGCGTCAGAAGAAATACTTAATAAGGTAGTTAGTGATATGCCTAAGGAATATGGGAAAAAACAGGCAATTGATTATTTTCTGGATTGGATGGATAAGAATCTGATTTTAGATAGTGATACAATGGAAAACACGGATAAACTTTCAAATATGACAGAGGTTTTCGAAAAAAATTATTTTGAAGGCTGCACTTCATGTGTAGTAGATGGTAAGGCTGTAGCTACAGGATATTCAAAGGTATTAACCAGGTTGTGTAATAAGGCCGGAATTTCTGCTCATATGACTATTGGAAGTTGGAAATATTCAGGAAGCTATACATTAGTAAATGTGGATTTTGAAGGAAAACAGGTCTATATTGATGCGTCCGGATGCAAGAAGGATGACCTTTGGAATCAGAGATATATTAGTGATACTTTAATGGCAAGAAATATGACTATATCAGATTTGTTTAATGATGAAAAATAATATAGTTAATATAAAAATAATGGTAATGGAAAGTGGATTATAAAAATTCATAAGAGGTGTTAGATATGAAGATTTATGTTGGTGAAGATTATAAAGAGATGAGCAGAAAGGCAGCAAATATTATGTCAGCCCAGATTATTTTAAAACCGGATAGCGTAATTGGCCTTGCAACAGGCTCAACACCCATTGGCATATATGATCAACTTGTAAAATGGTACGAAAAGGGTGATTTGGATTTTTCGGATGTAGTTTCAATTAATCTGGATGAATATAAAGGTTTATCAGGAGACAATGATCAAAGCTATAGATATTTTATGAATAAGCATTTGTTTGACAGAATTAACATTGATAAGAATAAAACATATGTACCGGATGGTCTTGAACAGGATTCTTATAAGGCATGTCAGCAGTATAATAATATTATTGAAAAGTCAGGCGGAATTGATATGCAGCTTTTGGGACTTGGACATAATGGTCATATAGGATTTAATGAACCGGGTGAGGCTTTTGAAAAGGAAACACATTGTGTTAATCTGACAAAGAGTACTATTGAAGCAAATAAAAGGTTTTTTGAAAGAGAAGAGGATGTTCCAAAGCAGGCATACACAATGGGAATAAAATCAATAATGCAGGCAAAGAAGATTTTGATAGTTGTTTCAGGAAAGGGAAAGGCTGACATAGTAAAGAAAGCATTCTTTGGACCGGTTACACCGGAGGTTCCGGCTTCAGTATTACAGCTTCATAATGATGTTACATTAGTTGGAGATAGAGATGCATTGTGTGAAATATTATAGAGATTGAAATTCGAAAAAGTAGTTTAGCTGTGTAATGCGTAGGGCATTGCTTACAGAAACACATATATTGAGGTAATAAAGATGATTATTAAGAACGGATTAGTATTTAACGAAGAAGGAAGATTTGAGGAAAAAGATGTATTCATAGATGGTGATAGAATTTCTACAGAAGCTACAGGTGAGGTCATTGATGCCAAGGGCTTGTATGTTATACCGGGATTAACAGATATTCACTTCCATGCATGTGTAGGCTATGACTTTTGTGATGGAACCCAGGAAGCTATTTCAAAAATGTCACGCTATGAATTGGAAAACGGAATTACTACAATTTGTCCTGCGTCTATGACTTTTTCTGAGGAAAAGCTTGGGCAGATTTTCGAAACAGCTAAGGAATATGACGGAAAGGACGGAGCAGAGCTTGTTGGCATTAATATGGAGGGACCTTTTATTTCAATGGAGAAAAAGGGGGCCCAAAATCCTGAATTCATTCACAAACCTGATGCTGAAATGTTTTATAGATTACAGGAAAAAGCAGGAGGGTTAATTAAGCTTGTTGATATTGCACCGGAGGTTGATGGTGCTATTGACTGTATCAAAAAAATAAAGGATGATGTAAGAGTATCAGTTGCACATACTGCCGCAACATACGACCAGGCCAAAGAAGCTTTTGATAACGGAGCAAAGCATGTTACCCACTTATATAATGGAATGAATGCATTTCACCATAGAAATCCGGGAGTAATTGGTGCAGCCTGTGATAATGAGAATGTAACAGTAGAGTTAATAGTGGACGGTGTTCACAGTCATCCTTCTACAGTAAGAACTACATTTAAGATGTTTGGCGATGATAGAATAATTATGATAAGTGATAGCATGATGGCATGTGGACTTGACGATGGTCAGTATACTCTTGGCGGATTAGACGTTACGGTAAAGGGCAATGTGGCTACACTTACGGGAGAAGGAAATATAGCAGGTTCAGTTACCAATCTGATGAACTGTGTAAGAACAGCCGTTAAAAAAATGGAAATTCCACTTGAAAGTGCCATTAAATGTGCAGCGGTTAATCCGGCAAAGGCTATAGGTATATATGACAGATTCGGAAGTATTGCCCCTGGCAAAGTAGCCAATATTGTACTTTTAGATAAGGATTTAAATATAAAATCCATAATAAAAGATGGAAACATTATATAAAAGCATTTAAAAAAGTTGAATAATTTATTATAATAGAGCCAGTTATTGTTTTTAGATTAAAAGAGCTAAAAAAATGCCGGCTCTTTTGTATTCTAAAAGGAAAATCGGAAATGAGGAATGTCATGGAAAAAGAAAAAAGTATGACTAAACAGGAAACAGAAGAAATGATGAAACAGCTTGAAAAAGTTTTTTCAATAGTAAGAATTTTGGATGTAGAAGGACTTGAAACAGCTAATTCTTTTAATAAAGGTAAGATGCCGGATCATCCATGCCAGTGCTATTCTTTTTGGAATAGAGATACACGTTGTGAGAATTGTATATCTGCCAGAGTATTAGCAGATAAGAAGCAGAGAACAAAGATTGAGTTTATAGATTCAGATATGTACCAGGTTATTTCAAGATATATTGAAATAGACAATGTGCCTCATATTATTGAAATGATTAACTGCTTAGACAGTGATACATTAATAGATTCGGATGGAAGAAAAGAGCTAATTGGAAAGATTGCAGGCTATGATAAAGAAATATATTTGGATGTGTTAACAGGCGCATATAACAGAAAGTATTATGAAGATAATGTTAAAATGTCAACAAGAGTGTCAGGCATTGCAATGTTAGATATTGATGATTTTAAATTATATAATGATACTTTCGGTCATATGGCCGGAGACGTGGCATTGGAAACTGTTGTAGGAGTTATAAAAGAAGAAATAAGAAAGATAGATTTAATAATCAGATATGGTGGTGATGAATTTCTTATTGTTATGCCCGGAATAGAGGAAAACAGCTTTGTTAAGAAAATAAGATATATAAGAGAGAAAATAGATAATACTAAGGTGCCCGGATATCCGGAACTTAAATTATCAGTAAGTATTGGTGGTGTAGTGTCAGACGGACGACCTATTGAATATGCAATAGATAAGGCTGATAAGCTGATGTATAAGGCGAAAATCAGAAAAAATATGGTTGTTACGGAAAACGATATTAATGAAGGCAATAATAATACCAGTGAGGTCAAAAGATTTAAAATTTTAATTATTGACGATTCTGAGAAAAATCGCGGAGAATTAACAGAAATGCTGGAGAGAGAATTCGATGTGATTAATGCTTCTGATGCAAAGCAGGGGATAGAAATGATTAATAAATACGGAGAGGATATTGCATTGCTGCTTCTTGAAGTTAAAATTTGCAGAATGAGCGGATTTGAGTTTTTAACTTATATGAAGCATAGTGGGCTTACAGAAAATATTCCGGTAATAATAATTTCAGATGAAAAGTCAGAGTCATTTATTAGAAGGGCTTATGATCTTGGAGCAGTTGATTATATTGGAAGACCTTTTGATTTTCAAACAGTATATAAAAGAGTTCTTAATACTATTAAGCTTTATGCAAAACAACGCCGTTTGGAAAAGCTTGTTGCCAGGAATATGGTTGAAAAAGAGAAAAATAACAGAATGTTAATAGGCGTGCTGGAACAGGTTATTGAATATAGAAATGGTGAAAGTGGAATTCATGTATCACACATTAAAATTTTAACTGAAATGTTATTGGACAAGCTAATGCAGAAAACGGACAAGTATAATCTTAGCTGGTCACAGAGAATGATGATTATAACAGCCTCTGCTCTTCATGACATAGGAAAGGTAGGAATTGAAGAAAAAATAATAAACAAAACGGAGAAGCTAACAGAAGAAGAAAGCAATGAAATGAAAATGCACACATTAATTGGTGCAGGCATGATAGAAAATCTTGATGAGTATAAGGATGAGGAGCTTATGCAAATTGCCTATGGAATATGTAGGGGACATCATGAAAGATATGATGGCAAAGGATATCCTGACGGACTTAAAGGAGATGATATACCTATAGGTGCACAGGTTGTTGCACTGGCAGATGAATATGATAGATTGGTTATGGGCAGACCTAATAAGAAGTCAGTAAGCCATGAACAGGCAGTTAATATGATAAAGGATAGGGAATGCGGAAAGTTTAATCCTATCCTGGTTGAGTGTTTCTTAGAAATAAGTGATGAAATAAAAGCAAGGTTACAGTAACGAAGATAGGGGGGAAAAATGAGTGATTTTTGGTTAATAATAAATGTTATTTTAGATGCTTTTCCGTGGATTTTCCTTTTATATATGCCTTTTAAGGACAGGTTGAGATTTTCCCGGATTACAACAGTACTTGCAAATTTTGTGGTGCTAACACTTTATTATATTTCATTCAAAAGAATAATCGGAGAAGATTTTTACAATCTTGATATTATGCTGGCATATCGTATGGTGCAGATATTTGTTGTTTTGATATTATGTATCTATTTTATAAATGATTTTATACAGAAAGTTTTGTTTGTGTTTGGTCAGCTATTACCAATAAGTGTTTTTGTTTTGGTATGGGCAAGTCACACAAATAACTATATAACAATTAAGCAGTCAGCAACGTATCTGGATACAGCAGTTTTAAGAATAATAATATCATGTGTATGCTTTCCTTTTATGTATATATTGTGGGAGAAATATATTGTGCCTGTGGTAAAAACAGATAATAAGCGACAGTGGAAATATGGTTGGATAATTCCAATGATTTTTTCAATAGTAAGTCTGTCTTATTGTGAGAACAATTTTGAAATAACTTATATGCATCTTCATCAGGTTCTTGCAAGGCTTACGTTAAGTATAGGTGTTGTAATTGTTAGTGTGATGCAGTTTAGGGCCGTGAGAACAGAAGAAAGCTTTGTAAGAGCAGAAGAAAAGGCTAAGCGCAGCAGAATGTTAATTGAAATGCAGGAAGAGCAATATAATATGATTACCGAAAAAATAGAAAAAACCAGAAAAAGCAGACATGACATGCATCATCATATTAATGTTGTTTATCAGTTAGCAAAGGAAAATAAAATAGAGCAGTTAATAGAATATTTGGAAGAATATAATAAGATTGATTCTACAAAAGAGCCAATGGTTTATTGTAATAACAGTACAGTTGATGCAATTTTGAATCATTATATTTTGCTGGCAAAAGATAATGGAATAGAGGTACATTTAAATGTGGCATTACCGGAAGAATTAAAGATACGTGATACAGACTTATGTATTGTAATAGGAAATCTTCTGGAAAATGCCATTGAAGCAAGCGAAAAAGAAAAAAATAAAAGAATAAAATTAAGAATAAACAGAAGTAATGAGTATATATGTATGTTAGTTTCGAACTTGTACAATGGTGAAATTAAGAAAGGTCATTCGGGTTATTATTCAAGAAAACGGGAGTTTAAAGATACAGGAATAGGTCTGTCTTCGGTTAGTGCCGTAGTTGAAAAATATGATGGCAGAATGGAAGTAGACCATACCAATGGAGAGTTCAATGTTTTTATTATGATGGCAAACATTAGCAGTAATTTAACATAAAAAACCATTAATTTTTTTGTGAAAAATTCACAAAATATAGACGAAAAAAGCATAATCACAAGAATAAGAATTAGACATATGTATAATGAAAATTTGTACAAAACATACAAAATACACTAAAAAAATATATTTATAATCTTAAAAATGTGAAAAATAGCCAATATACATAATTGCCAAATTGACAAAAAATCACAATTAGTAAAAAAAAGACTACCATTATTTGGAGAAAGTAGTATAATTGCGAATTGTGAGAGATATTTGACAATAATTGCATAGGCAATGACATATACACAAGGGAGTGGAGTTACGGTCGAATGAAGGGCTGTGGCATCTGCTCTTTTATACTATATGAGAAAAAATATTATAGTAAATATAATAAAAAAGTATGGTATTTGTACATAATATATGTTAGTGCAGGCAATTAACAGCCAAAGGTTCTACACTGAGAAATCAATTTTCAAGGTAACATGTTTAAGTGTAAGATGCGAAGTAATTCGTGCGATTAAAACTTGGATGTTTGATATCCGATAAATAAGTCAGACACGTAAATATGTTCAATACTAAGAGAGGAGGTTCAAAAATGGGAAATCTGTCAGAGGAATTAATGGCAGAATTAAATTGTGAGACAGCATTTACAATTCCGATTTTTGGAGGAATTCCGGTTGCCGAATCTGTCGTGGTCACGTGGATTATTATGGCAGTATTAATTGTGGCAGCGTTCTTCCTTGGAAGAAATCTAAAGGTAGAAAACGTTGGAAAAAGACAACTGGTTGTGGAAACTGTTATCGGAGGATTACACAATTTCTTCTACGATATGTTAGGAGAGGCAGGAAAGAGATACATTCCTTATATGATGACAGTTGGAATTTATATTGCAATCTCAAACATGATTGGTCTGTTTGGACTGAAATCACCAACTAAAGATGTAGGTGTAACAGGAGCATTGGCACTGATGAGTATTATTCTTGTAGAATATGCAGGAATACATCAGAAAGGTGCAAAGGGATTTTTGAAAAGCTTTGCAGAGCCGATAATAATAATGCTTCCTATGAACATATTGGAAGTGTTTATCAGACCACTGTCGTTGTGTATGCGTTTATTTGGTAATATTTTAGGCGCATTCGTTATTATGGAACTTATTAAAATCGTAGCGCCGGTTTTGGTTCCGGTTCCATTAAGTTTGTATTTTGATTTATTTGATGGTTTTATACAGGCATATGTGTTTGTATTTTTAACATCGCTATTTATTAAAGAAAGTATAGAGTAAAAGGAGATAAATATTATGACATCATTAGTAGCAATTGGAGCAGGTTTAGCAGCATTAACAGGTATTGGAGCAGGTGTAGGTATTGGTATTGCAACATCAAAGGCAACAGATGCAATCGCAAGACAGCCGGAAGCAGAAGGAAAGATTACTAAGGCATTATTACTTGGTTGTGCCCTTGCAGAAGGTACTGCAATTTTCGGTATGGTTGTAGCTATTTTAATTATTTTATTCTTAGGATAAGAAAGGATTTGGTAGAGAATGCAGTTATTAAGAATAGATTGGAACGTTGTATTTACCATCATCAATCTAATTGTACTTTACCTTGCACTTAGAAAGTTTTTAATCAAACCGGTAACTAATATTATGGAACAGCGTAAGCAGATGATTGAAGGAGAGATTGCTGATGCCCGAAAAGAAAAGGATAAAGCGTATGATTTGAAAGCTCAGTATGAAGATAAGCTTACACAGGCACATAAGGAATCTTCAGAAATCATCGAGAAAGCTAGAAAGAGTGCACAGACTGAATATAATAACAAGGTTTCTGTGGCAAGTGCAGAGGCAGACAGAATTATAAAGGATGCACATAAAGCTGTAGAACTGGATAGAGAAAAGACAGTACAGGATTTACAGTCAGAGATTGCAGGACTTGCTGTTGCAGCAGCAGAAAAAGTATTGGGTGAATCCGGTACAAAGGAAAGCAATCAGTTAATGTATGATCAGTTTTTGGCTAAAGCAGGTGGTGTAAATGACACAGACAGCGAATAATTATGGAGAGGTTCTCTTCGGACTGGGAATTAAGAAAGAGACAGTTGATGAAACAAAAAGAATTTTCTCTTTAACAGAACAGTTGCATAGAACTTTGGAAAGTCCCATTATTTCAAAGAATGAAAAATATTCTATTATAGAAAAAGTTTTTCCAAAAGAAATAGAGAATTTTTTAAAGGTTGTATGTGACCATGAAAAAATGTCTTATATAGATGAGATTATAGAAGCTTACTATAAGAAATATAATGAAGCAAACAGCATTTTAACAGCTACATTATCTTACGTAGTAGAGCCAAATGATAATCAGTTAAGTCAGATTAAAAATTATCTTGCAAAGAAGTACAATAAAGAGACGGTTGAAATTACAATGATTGAGCAGCCTGAACTTATTGGAGGCTTTGTTTTGAAAGTTGGAGATATTGAAGAGGACAACAGCATTAGAGGAAGACTTAACAGGTTAGAGAAAAAACTAACATGGAGGTGATAACGTGGGTTCCATTAATTCGGAAGAAATTATTTCTATCCTTAAAACAGAGATAGAGAACTACGATACAGTATGTAAGGACCAGGAAGTTGGAACAGTCATCTGGGTTGGTGACGGAATCGCAACAGTTTATGGTATTGAACATGCTATGTATGGAGAAATCGTTATTTTTGAAAATGGTGTTAAGGGAATGGTACAGGACATTAAGCGTGACCAGGTTGGATGTATTATTTTCGGTAAAGACACTGAAATAAAAGAAGGTACAAAAGTAACAAGAACTAAGAAAAAAGCAGGTATTCCTGTAGGAGATGCTTTTCTTGGAAGAATAGTTAATGCATTGGGAGCACCAATAGATGGCAAGGGCGAAATTAAAGAAGACGATTACAGAGCCATTGAACAGGAAGCACCTGGTATTGTTGACAGACAGTCAGTAAACCAGCCTATGGAAACAGGTATTTTGGCAATAGATTCAATGTTCCCTATTGGTAGAGGACAGAGAGAATTAATCATTGGTGACAGACAGACAGGTAAGACTTCAATAGCAATTGATACAATTCTTAACCAGAAAGGTAAAGATGTTGTTTGTATTTATGTAGCTATTGGTCAGAAGGCATCTACAGTTGCCAAGTTGGTAAATACATTAAAGAAACATGGTGCGATGGATTATTCAATTGTTTTATCATCAACAGCAAGTGAATCAGCATCATTACAGTATATTGCACCATATGCAGGTACGGCTTTAGCTGAATATTTTATGTATAAAGGAAAAGACGTACTCATTGTATATGATGATCTTTCAAAACATGCAGTAGCTTACAGAGCACTTTCACTTTTGTTAGAGCGTTCTCCGGGACGTGAAGCTTATCCTGGTGACGTATTTTACTTACATTCAAGATTGTTAGAGCGTTCAAGTAAGTTAAGTGATGAATTAGGTGGAGGTTCAATTACAGCACTTCCTATTATTGAAACTCAGGATGGTGATGTATCTGCCTATATTCCAACTAACGTTATTTCAATTACAGATGGTCAGATTTTCCTTGAAAGTGATTTATTCTTCTCAGGTATGCGTCCGGCTGTAAACGTTGGTCTTTCTGTATCCCGTGTAGGTGGTGCAGCACAGACTAAGGCAATGAAGAAAGCAGCTGGTACTATTCGTATTGATTTGGCACAGTACCGTGAAATGGAAGTGTTCACACAGTTTAGTTCTGACTTAGATGATACAACTAAGGAACAGTTACAGTACGGTAAAGGACTTATGGAATTATTAAAGCAGCCACTTTGTAATCCGATGAGTCTTGCTGAACAGGTTATCACATTGGTTGCAGCAACAAACCGTATATTCTTAGATGTAGATGTCAAGAAAACTAAGGAAGTACAGCTGGGAATGTTAGACTTCTTTAAGGCAGAACATGAGGATATTGTTGATGAAATTAATGAAAAGAAAGTTCTTGATGATGCACTTACAGAAAGAATAGTTGAAGCAGCTAAAGAATATAAGAGCAGAATTTAGAAGCAGGTGATAGATAATGGCAAATACTAAGGAAATTCAGAAACGAATGAAAAGTATCCAGGATACGATGAAGATTACAAATGCCATGTATATGATTTCTTCTGCAAAGCTTAGAAGTGCAAAACAGAAACTTGAAGACACAGAGCCTTACTTCTATGAATTACAGTCGGCAATTGCGAGACTTCTTCGACATTTGCCTGATGCAAGAAGTAAGTATTTTGACCCTCATTCCAATATTCCTGATGAGGAAAAGAAGAGAGGTTATATAGTTATTACTGCTGATAAAGGTTTAGCCGGAGCATATAACCACAATGTTATTAAGATGGCTAATGAACTTTTTAAGCAGGGAAAAAATAATAAGCTCTTTGTAGTTGGAGAGCTTGGTCGTCAGTTTTTTGCAAAAGAGGGTATGGAGGTTGATTCAGAATTTAAATATACAGTTCAGAATCCATCACTTCATAGAGCCCGTGTAATTGCAGAGAGAGTTTTGGAGTTATATAACAAAAGAGAATTAGATGAAATCTATGTTATATACACAAAAATGGAAAATTCTGTATCTATGGTTACGGAAAAAATGCGTTTGCTTCCATGTTACAGAGAACAGTTTGAAAAGAACAGACCTCCTATAGATATGTATCAGGAAGAAATCAAGACAGATACATCAGTAAAGGAAGTTCTGGAGCATATTGTTCCAAACTGTGTAACAGGTTTCATTTACGGAGCATTAGTTGAATCATTTGCAAGTGAACATAGCTCACGTATGATGGCAATGCAGGCGGCAACAGATAGTGCAAAAGATATGTTGCAACAGTTGTCGATTGAATATAATCGTGTGCGTCAGTCAGCCATTACTCAGCAGATTACTGAGATTATTGGTGGTGCTAAGGCACAGAAGAAGAAATAGGAAGGAATCGAAACCATATGTTAAAAGGAAAGATTGTACAGGTTATGGGACCTGTAGTGGATGTAGAATTTGCAGACAACAACCTTCCATATATTAAAGATGCGCTTGAAGTAGATAACAATGGAAAGCGTTGTGTAATGGAGGTTGCGCAACACATAGGAAATAATACAGTAAGATGTATTATGCTTGCAGCAAGTGAAGGTCTTCATAAAGGTATGGAAGTTGTTGCAACAGGAAGTGGTATATCTGTTCCTGTAGGTGAAAAGACTCTTGGAAGATTATTTAATGTTCTTGGAGATACTTTAGATAATGGAGAAAAATTAGATGGTGAACAGCATTGGTGTATACACAGAGATCCACCATCATTTGAAGATCAGAGCCCTGTTGTAGAAGTTCTTGAAACAGGTATTAAGGTTATTGACCTTTTGGCACCTTATGCAAAAGGTGGTAAAATCGGTCTTTTCGGTGGTGCCGGTGTAGGTAAAACAGTACTTATTCAGGAATTGATTACAAACATTGCAACACAGCATGGTGGATATTCAATATTCACAGGTGTTGGTGAACGTTCCCGTGAAGGTAATGATTTATGGACAGAAATGAAAGAATCAGGTGTTTTAGATAAAACTGCCCTAGTGTTTGGACAGATGAATGAGCCACCTGGAGCACGTATGAGGGTTGCTGAAACAGGTCTTACAATGGCTGAATATTTTAGAGATGAAGAACATCAGAACGTATTGTTATTCATTGATAATATTTTCCGTTTTACACAGGCTGGTTCAGAAGTTTCAGCATTACTTGGACGTATGCCATCAGCGGTAGGTTATCAGCCAACATTAGCAACGGAAATGGGTGAATTACAGGAAAGAATCGCATCAACAAAGAATGGTTCTGTAACGTCAGTTCAGGCTGTATATGTGCCTGCCGATGACTTAACAGACCCTGCTCCGGCAACAACATTTGCTCATCTTGATGCAACAACAGTTCTTTCAAGAAAGATTGTTGAACAGGGTATTTATCCTGCAGTAGATCCTTTGGAATCTAACTCACGTATTCTTGAGGAAGATGTTGTAGGAAAAGAACATTATGAAACAGCAAGAAGGGTTCAGGAAATTCTTCAGAAATATACAGAATTACAGGATATTATCTCTATTCTTGGTATGGAAGAATTATCAGATGAAGATAAACTTGTTGTATATAGAGCTAGAAAGATTCAGAAGTTCCTTTCACAGCCATTCCATGTAGCTGAAAACTTTACAGGTGTACCAGGAAAGTATGTACCACTTAAAGAAACAGTACGTGGATTTAAGGCTATAATTGATGGTGAAATGGATGATTATCCGGAAGCTGCATTTTTCAATGTTGGAACAATTGATGATGTTATTGAAAAGGCAAAGACAATGGCAGGAGAAAGTTCCGCAAACTAGGAGGAATGAGCTATGAGTAATTCATTTGGTATAAAAGTTATTGCTTGCGATAAGATATTCTATAGTGGAAGATGCACTCAGTTAGTTTTACCTCTTCGTGATGGCTCAAAAGCCATTCAGGCTCATCATGAAAATATGGTATTTTCTGTTGAGGTAGGAGAAATAAAAATCACAAAGGAAGACGGTAGCACTATTGTAGGTGTAACAGGGACTGGTTTTGCCCAGATGGTAAACAATCGAGCTACAGTTATAGTTGACACTTGTGAATATCCTGAAGAAATCGACTTAAGAAGAGCTAAGGAAGCCAAAGAAAGAGCAGAAGAACAGCTTCGACAGAAGCAAAGTATTGCTGAATATCATATTTCAAAGGCATCATTAGCAAGAGCAATGGCAAGATTAAAGGAAGGAAGCGGTAAGGGAACACCTTATGGCTATTAGAATATAAGTCTGGTGAGATGGCAGGGAATAGTCATAAACCAGATAGAATAAAAAGCCGGGAGACGCATTGAAAATTGTACCGACCCCCAAAAGTTAGACCTAAAAATCTAACGATTGGAGGTCGGTACAAATGCGTAGCCCGGATTTTTTTGTGAAGCTTGGGGATTACGAAAGCTACAACATTTTTATCATATGACACGTAATGACACTAGAAGGGCAGATTTATTGTATCCAATGAGTGTAGACAACGCCCTGGGCGACTTTGTACAGAAAAGAAGGAGAGAAATCTTAAAAAAGTTGTTGACAAATTATTTTTTTAATAATATACTTTGAAAGTCAAAACACTTTACAATCAAAAAATTTTAAAACAAAATAATTTTAAATAAAAATAAATGTGATTGCTTAACCTATTTTGATTAAAGTGTTTTGAATAATTTTTGAAAGGATAATGAATTACTTTGGGAATTCAATCTGATTTTTGAGTTTATGTTTGGAAAGATTATAGGAACAGGTTCTTATGCGCCGGATAATGTTGTTTGTAATAATGACTTAAAAGAGTTCTTTGAAACAGATGACCAGTGGATAAGAGAGCGGACAGGAATAAATAGAAGACATATTATGACCGATGAGAGTACAAGTTATATGGCGTGCAGGGCGGCAGAAAAGGCAATAGAGAATGCCGGAATAAGTTGTGAAAAAATTGATTTGATAATTGTATCAACTGTATCGTCGGACACTATTTTGCCAAGTACAGCCTGTATTGTACAGGATCAGTTAAAGGCAACGAATGCCATGTGCTTTGACATCAATGTGGCATGTACAGGTTTTATTACAGCATATAACATTGCACAAAGTTACATAAACGCAGGCTTGGTTGAAACGGCATTAGTCATTGGAGCTGAAGGCTTGTCACAAATAGTTGATTGGACAGACAGAACAACAGCAATTCTTTTTGGAGATGGAGCAGGAGCTGCAATTATTAAAAAAGATGAAAAAGCAAGATTTGAAACAGTAATGCATTCGGATGGTTCAATGGGAGGTGCATTAACATGTGAGAATTCAATACAGTACAGGGAAATAAATGATTCTAAAAAAACATTCGTATCTATGAATGGGCAGGAAGTTTTTAGATTTGCAGTAAGAAAAGTCCCTGAGTGTATTGAAGAACTGATTTCAAAGATGAAAATTGAAAAATCAGAAATTGATTTGTTTTTGTTACATCAGGCTAACAAAAGAATACTTGAAAGCATTGGAAAACGATTAAAAGTTTCAATGGATTTAATTCCTGAAAATGTTAGCGAGTATGGAAATACATCATCGGCAAGCATTCCAATTTTACTTGACGAAATGGTAAGAAATGGAAATATCCAAAAAGGAAACAAAATAATAATGGCAGGTTTTGGCGCAGGGCTTACATGGTCAGCAGTTTATTTGGAGTTTTAGAAAATTATAAAACATAGGTAATTACCGGTTAGCCGGATTACATACAAAATAAAAATGAAAAATGAAAGGAAAAAATAAAATGTTTGAAAAGATTAAAGAATTAATAGCAGAAGAATTAGGAGCAGACGCAGCAACAATTACAAAGGAAACAACTTTTGATGAAGACTTAGGAGCTGATTCATTAGACTTATTTGACTTAGTAATGAAGTTTGAAGATGAATTTGAAGTAAAGATTCCAACAGAAGAACTTGAAAATATTAAGACAGTTGGAGATGTTTGTGATTACATTGAAAATAACAAATAAAAATAGTCAGAAAGATAATTAAAAGCTAGTAGATAACTAAAAATAATTAGAAAATAGTTTAAAAAATCAGAAAACAAAACGAGGCGATTATGAAAACAGCTTTAACAGAAATTTTAGAAATTGAATATCCCATTATTCAGGGAGGCATGGCTTGGGTTGCTGAAGCCAATCTTGCAGCGGCAGTATCTAATGCAGGCGGGCTTGGAATTATAGGAGCCGGTGGCGCAGATGCTAAGTGGGTTGAAGATCAGATTATTAAAGCAAAAACATTAACAGATAAGCCTTTTGGCGTGAATATAATGCTTATGAATCCGCAAGCTGATGAAATTGCGAAAGTAGTAGCAAAACATAATGTGAAGGTTGTTACTACAGGAGCAGGAAATCCGGGAAAATATATGGAAATGTGGAAAAATGCAGGAATAAAAGTAATGCCTGTTGTTGCCTCAGTAGCCATGGCAAGAATGATGGAAAGGTGCGGTGCAGATGCGATAATTGCAGAAGGAACAGAAGCCGGAGGACACATTGGTGAAATAACAACAATGGTTCTTGTGCCACAGGTTGTAGATGCAGTAAACATTCCTGTTGTTGCGGCAGGAGGAATTGCAGATGGAAGAGGTTTTGCAGCGGCATTTATGCTGGGAGCCAGTGGTGTTCAAATGGGAACTTCTTTTGTGGCAACAAAAGAATCAACAGTTCATGACAATTATAAAGCCAAAATCGTAAAAGCTAAGGATATTGACACAAAGGTTACAGGCAGAAGCACAGGACATCCCGTAAGAAATCTTAGAAACAAACAGACTAATACATACCTTAAACTTGAGGCAGAGGGTGCAGGTCTGGAACAGCTTGAAAAACTTACGCTTGGCGGTTTGCGAAAAGCAGTTGTGGACGGAGATGTAGATAATGGTAGTGTAATGGCAGGTCAAAGCGCAGGGCTTGTTAAAGAAATATGTTCCTGTAAAGATTTGATTACAAAAGTTATGACACAAGGAGAACAACTTTTAAGCAAAGGATTTGATTAAAATTCTAATTCAATAAAAAAAGTTGAAATACAAAGCAATTACAATATAACGAAGATTGTAATTAAATATTAATTTGAAATAATGTTTAAAACAAGATTTTAAGAAAGGCATAAAATGGGAAAGATAGCATTTATTTATCCGGGACAGGGTGCTCAAAAAATTGGCATGGGAAAAGATTTTTATGAAACAAAACCTAATGCAAGAAGAATTTTTGATGAAGCTGATAAAGTTTTGGATTTTGACATAAAAAATATTTGTTTTGAAGAAAATGAACTTATAAATAACACAAAATATACACAGGCGGCTTTGGTTACAACCTGTCTTGCAATTACAAAAGAAGTTGAAAATCTTGGTATAAAGCCTGATGTAGCAGCGGGCTTAAGCCTTGGAGAATACGCGGCAATTGTAGCAGCGCATGGAATGACAGAAAAAGAGGCGATTGTGGCTGTTAGAAAAAGAGGAATTTTTATGGATGAAGCGGTTCCAACGGACAATCCTAAAAAAGCAGGAGCTATGGCAGCAGTATTAGGAATGGAAACATCTAAGATAGAAGAATTAATTTTAGACATAGAAGATGTGGACATAGCTAATTACAATTGCCCGGGGCAGACTGTTATTACAGGTTTAAAACCTGCAGTTGAAAAAGCAGCAAAAGTTTTAAATGAAAGTGGAGCAAAAAGAGTAATAGAACTTAATGTTAGCGGTCCGTTTCATTCAAAATTTTTGAAAACTGCCGGAGAAAAAATGTCTGTGGAGTTGGAAAAAATTAATTTAACAGAATTAGAAATTCCATATGTTACAAATGTAACAGGAGAATATGTGAGCGATATTTCAAAAACAAAAGAACTTTTGGTTAAACAAATTTCTTCACCTGTTAAATGGGAGCAAAGTGTAAGAAATATGATTAATAATGGTGTTGATACTTTTGTTGAGATAGGTCCTGGTAAAACTTTAGCAGGATTTATTAGAAAAATAGACAGAAATGTTAAATGCATCAATATTAGCACGGTAGATGATTTAGATAAACTAAAGGAAATCAGTTTATAAATATTATGATAAAAAACTATGACGAAAAGTTTGTAAATCATATGGAGAGAGCATATTAAAATAAAAACAGTATGGAGAGTTTTATGTTAAATGAAAAAATAGCTGTAATTACGGGAGCGTCAAGAGGCATTGGCGCAGCCATAGCAAAGAAAATGGCAGAAAATGGTGCAACTGTAATCATCAATTATCAGGGCTCAGTTCAGGCGGCACAAGCTTTGGAAGCAGAGATTAGAGAAAATGGTGGTAAAGCAGTTACATATAAATGCGATGTTTCAGATTTTGACAAGTGTGAAAAGTTTATTGGAGATATTGTTAAAGAATATGGAAGAATCGATATTCTTGTAAATAATGCGGGAATAACAAGAGACGGACTTTTGATGGGAATGAAAGAAGAAGATTTTGACAGTGTTATTAATGTTAACTTAAAAGGAACATTTAATACTATAAGATTTGCCTCAAGAACAATGGTAAAGCAGAGAAAAGGAAAAATTATTAATATTTCTTCTGTATCAGGAGTTACGGGAAATGCAGGACAGGCTAATTATTCAGCATCAAAGGCAGGTATTATTGGGCTTACAAAGTCGGCAGCAAGAGAATTGGCTTCAAGGAATATTAATGTTAATGCAATTGCACCGGGCTTTGTTGATACTGATATGACAATTACATTATCAGACAAAGTTAAAGAGGGAGCTAAAGGACAAATACCACTTGGAAGATTTGGCAAACCTGAGGAAGTAGCAGAACTGGCACTTTTTCTTAGTTCAGAGAAAAGCGATTATATAACAGGTCAGGTTATTAACATAGATGGCGGAATGGTAATGTAATTATAGGAGATAGGTAATGGAGAGAAGAGTTGTAGTAACAGGAATGGGTGCAATTACACCTATTGGAAATAATGTAGAAACTTTCTGGAACAACGTTAAGGCAGGGGTTCTTGGAATAGACAAAATAACTAAGTTTGACACAACAGATTATAGTGCAAAACTTGCAGCGGAAGTTAAGGATTTTAATGCAAAAGAAGTATTAGGATTTAAACAGGCGAAAAGACTTTCACCTTTTTCACAATATGCAGTAGCTGCTGCAAAAGAAGCTTTTGCTCAGTCAGGCATAGATATGGAAAAGGAAGATCCATACAGAGTAGGTGTAAGTGTGGGCTCGGGAATTGGAGGCCTGGGAGATATGGAAGAGGAACATGCTAAGCTTCTTGAAAAAGGACCTTCAAGGGTAAAACCTTTGCTTGTGCCAATGATGATTACAAATATGGCAGCAGGAAATGTGGCTATAGACTTAGGCCTTAAAGGAAAATGCGTAAACATTGTAACAGCCTGTGCTACAGGAACTCATTGTATTGGAGAAGCTTTTAGAACAATAAAATATGGCGAGGCTGATGTAATGGTAGCAGGTGGAACAGAAAGTGCCATAACACCTATTGGCGTGGCAGGTTTTTCAAGTCTTACCGCACTTACAACGGAAACAGATAAAACAAAAGCTTCACGACCTTTCGACAAAGATAGAAGCGGTTTTGTAATGGGTGAAGGTGCCGGAATTGTTGTGTTAGAAGAATTACAACATGCAATAAACAGAGGCGCAAACATATTTGCAGAAGTTGTGGGATACGGTGCAACATGTGATGCTTATCACATTACATCTCCGGCAGAAGATGGAAGTGGTGCAGCTAAGGCGATGACCCTTGCAATGGAAGAAGCAGGAGTTAAACCTGAGGAAGTAGATTATATTAACGCTCACGGAACAAGCACACATCATAATGACTTATTTGAAACAAGAGCAATAAAGTTGGCATTGGGAGAAGCAGCTAAGTCTGTAAAAATTAATTCTACAAAATCCATGATTGGACATCTTTTAGGTGCAGCAGGTGGAGTTGAATTTATCACATGTGTTAAGTCAATTCAGGACAATTACATTCATCAGACAATAGGTCTTGAAAACGAAGATGAAGAATGCGACCTTAATTATATGAAAGGTTCAGGGGAAAAATGCACTGTGAAAGTAGCTTTAAGCAATTCATTAGGTTTTGGCGGACATAATGGAACATTAGCAGTTAAAAAATATGAAAAATAGGTGATGAAAATGGATATAAGTGAAATAAAAGATTTAATTAATGCTATTTCAAATTCTAAAATTGACATATTTGATTATGAAGAAAATGGAGCAAAACTGCATTTGGAAAAAAAGACAGAAGTTGAAGTTATTGCTTCACCCAAACCTGTAGCACAAGATGTTTTAGTTAAACAGGAAAATACAGAAGAAAGTATCGAACAGAAAGAAGTTTTAACAGGCAATGTAATTAATTCTCCATTGGTTGGAACTGTATATCTTGCACCGGAAGAAGGGGCAAAGCCGTTTGTTCAGGTAGGAGACACAGTGAAAAAAGGTCAGGTAGTTGCAATAGTAGAGGCAATGAAGCTGATGAATGAAATCGAAAGTGAATTTGATGGCGTTGTAACAAAAGTTTTAGTTGAAAATGAGCAGACAGTAGAATATGGTCAGCCATTATTTGAAGTAGAGTAGAAAAAGAGGAATTAAAAAATGTTAGGAATTAAAGAAATAGAAGAAATTATTCCCCATAGACATCCTTTTCTTTTAATAGATTATATTGAAGACTATAAGCCGGGGGAGTATGCCGTTGGTTATAAATGCGTAACCTTTAGAGAAGATTTTTTTAGGGGGCATTTTCCACAGGAGCCGGTTATGCCGGGAGTACTTACTATAGAGGCCCTTGCGCAGGTTGGAGCGGTGGCAATACTTAGTCAGGAAGGTTTTAAGGGAAAGACTGCATTCTTTGGTGGAATAAATAAATGTAGATTTAAAGGAAAAGTAGTGCCAGGGGACAAATTAAAACTTGAAACAAAAATTATTAAGCAGAAAGGACCTATGGGAATAGGCCAGGCAATAGCAAGCGTAGACGGAAAAGTTGTGGCAAAAGCAGAACTTACATTTATGGTTGGGTAACAACTTTAACCCGCCTGGAATTGGAGAATGATATGATTCAGAAACTTTTAATTGCAAACAGAGGTGAAATAGCAGTAAGGATAATAAGAGCATGTAGAGAAATGGGTATTGAGACTGTAGCTGTATATTCAAAGGCAGACAAAGATGCACTTCACACACAATTGGCAGATGAAGCTATTTGTATAGGGGAAACAAAGGCAAGTGAAAGTTATTTAAATATGGAAAGTATAATTAGCGCAACAATTGCAACAGGTGCAGATGCAATTCATCCCGGATTTGGTTTTTTATCAGAAAATAGCAAATTTGCCAGATTATGCGAGCAGTGCAATATTATTTTTATTGGACCAAAATCAGATGTAATGTATAATCTGGGAAACAAGTCAGTTGCAAGAAAAACAATGATAGAGGCCAATGTACCTGTAATTCCAGGAAGTGAAGAACAGATATATGACAGCAAAACAGGAAAGAAAATAGCAGACCAGGTTGGATATCCGGTAATCATAAAAGCAGCTTTAGGTGGTGGTGGAAAAGGAATGCGTGTGGCGTATGACCCTGAAGAATTTGAACAGGCATTTAACGCAGCCAAAAAAGAAAGCGAAGCAGCTTTTGATGATGGAACAATGTATATAGAACATTTTGTGGAAAATCCAAGACATATAGAATTTCAAATATTGGCAGACAAATTTGGCAATGTAATCCATTTAGGAGAGCGTGACTGTTCAATTCAGCGAAATCATCAGAAAATGATAGAAGAATCTCCAAGTGTAATTCTGTCAGATGAATTAAGAAAAAAAATGGGCGACACAGCAGTACGTGCCGCAAAAGCAGCAAAATACGAAAACGCAGGAACAATAGAGTTCCTTTTGGATAAAGACAAATTCTATTTTATGGAAATGAATACAAGAATACAGGTTGAACATCCTGTAACAGAAACAGTAACAGGAATAGACCTAATAAAAGAACAAATAAAAATAGCAGATGGGCAACCACTATCATACAAACAAAAAGACATAAAAATAAATGGTCATGCCATAGAATGCAGAATAAATGCAGAAAATCCACTACTAAACTTTAGACCATCACCGGGAGTAATAACCGACCTATACCTACCGGGAGGTAACGGAGTCAGAATAGACTCAGCAGTATACAACGGCTATGAAGTAACACCATACTATGACTCAATGCTGGCCAAACTAATAGTACATGGAGAAAACAGAGAAGAAGCCATAAAGAAAATGATAAGCGCACTGGGAGAAGTAATCGTAGAAGGAATCGACACAAACGTGGACTACTTGTATAGCATTCTCAATGATTCAGTTTTCCAAAGCGGACACTTTGATGTAAACTTTATAGAAAATTTCAACAAAAACATTGAAAACATAGCATAAAAATTGATGGAGCTATTATTTTGCTATTTCTCGCGGAAGAATTTTCCTGACAAGCAAACAATAGGCAGAATTTTGCAATTTTGCGAGCATAGCGTACAGTGATAAACTTACTGTTTGAGCCGAAGGCGAGTTTAAGTTTTCACTGTACAATAGGCGGCGGAGCAAAATAAGAAATTCAACGTGTTTGCGTCAGAAAAATTCTTCCGCGAGAAGGGATAAAAAGTAGCAGATGGAGAGGTTTATGAAATTTAAAAAGTTATTTGATAGAAAAAATAAAGATTACGTTACAATTAAGGTCAACACTTCCAATGTGCCAGACGGTCTTCTCAGAAAGTGCAAGAAGTGTAGCTCTATTGTTTTGGCTGAAGATGTGAAGAATAATAATTATATTTGTCCTAAGTGTGGCGGTTATTTCAGGGTTCATGCTTACAGGAGAATTGAGATGGTTGTGGATAAGGACAGTTTTGAGCCTATGTTTGAAGGACTTAATACAAGAAATCCATTGAAGATGAAAGGCTATGAAGCAAAAGTTCAGGCGTTAAGGGATAAGACTGGGCTTGATGAGGCTGTTACAACAGGAAGAGCCACAATTGGTGGCAATTCGGTGGCTATTGCCGTTTGTGACGGGCGTTTCCTTATGGCAAGTATGGGTGAAGTTGTAGGGGAGAAGATTGCAAAAACTGTGGAGTATGCAACAAAAGAAAATATTCCGGTTATTATTTTTGCCTGCTCAGGTGGAGCAAGAATGCAGGAGGGAATGGTTTCTCTTATGCAGATGGCAAAGACTTCAGCAGCGTTGAAAAGACATAGTGAATCAGGGAATTTATATATTTCAGTTTTGACTGATCCAACTACAGGAGGCGTTACTGCAAGCTTTGCAATGCTTGGTGATATTATTTTGGCGGAGCCTAAAGCGTTAATCGGTTTCGCGGGGCCAAGGGTAATTGAGCAGACTATTGGGCAGAAATTACCTAAAGGTTTTCAAAGGTCAGAGTTTCTTTTGGAACACGGTTTTATTGACGGGATAGTGGAGCGAAAAAATTTAAGAAATAGGTTAATAACAATTCTTACTTTGCATAAAAAAGATGATAAGTCTTACACAGATAATTTTAACATAAAAAAAGAAAAATCAACAATGGCTCAGAAGAAAAGAGAATCGATTAAAATGATTACTGAGTCAGTTAAAAAGTCAGCTTGGGATAGGGTTTTGGCGTCAAGAATGAATGATAGACCTATTGCCAGCGACTATATAGATTTGCTTTTTGATGATTTTGTAGAATTTCACGGAGACAGATATTTTAAGGATGATCAGGCAATAATCGGTGGCATTGCATCTTTTCATGGAATGCCGGTTACGGTAATTGCACAGGAAAAAGGTCATAACACAAAAGAGAATCTTGAACATAATTTTGGAATGCCATCACCTGACGGATACAGAAAGGCTTTACGATTGATGAAACAGGCAGAGAAATTTAACCGACCGGTAATTTGTTTTGTGGATACACCGGGAGCATTCTGTGGCTTGGAAGCAGAGGAGCGCGGTCAGGGAGAGGCAATTGCAAGAAATCTTTTTGAAATGTCATCACTTAGAACACCGATTCTTTCAATAGTAATTGGAGAAGGTGGAAGTGGCGGCGCGTTGGCTTTGGCTGTTGCAGATGAAGTGTGGATGATGGAAAATGCAGTTTATTCAATTTTGTCTCCGGAAGGTTATGCCAGTATTCTCTGGAAGGACAGCAAGAGGGCTAAGGAAGCCGCAGGAGCAATGAAAATGACTGCAAAAGATTTAAAAGAAATGGGAATAGTTAAGAAGGTTTTCTTTGAACCTGAAAAATATACAACGGATACGTTACCTAAAATTACGGAAAAAATGGATAAAGAAATTGTAAAATTCCTTGCTGAAAAAACAAAAATTACTAAGGAACAATTAGTAGATGAAAGATACAACTTTTTTAGCAATGGATATTAGAAAGCAGTTTAAATAAGGAGTTATGGATGAATTATAAACCTTTACAGATTGGAGATTTAATAGCAGAAAGGCCCATAGTACAAGGTGGAATGGGGGTAGGAATCAGCCTTGGAAATCTTGCAGGAGCCGTGGCAAAAGAAGGTGGAGTGGGAATTATTTCTTCTGCACAAATTGGGTTTAAGGAAGAGGATTTTGAAAATAATCCAAGACTTGCCAACAAAAAAGCAATAAAGAAAGAATATGAAAAAGCAAGACGAATTTCACCAAATGGAATTATAGGATTTAATATAATGGTTGCCCTGAAAGATTACAGGGAGCATGTTATTGAAGCTGCAAAAGCAGGGGCAGATATTATAGTGTCAGGGGCAGGTCTTCCAACAGAACTTCCAGAATATCTTAAAGGTTTTAAAACGAAGATGGCTCCAATTGTTTCAAGTGTAAAGTCGGCAAAAGTTATTTTAAAATATTGGGACAGAAGACATAACGTAACAGCAGATATGATTATAATTGAGGGACCAAAAGCCGGAGGGCATTTAGGTTTTTCGGTGAAAGAACTTGAAAGTGAACTTGATTATGACAATGAAATTCAAGGAATAATAGATGTTGTAAAAGAATATGAAAAAAAATACAACAAAGACATTCCTGTAGTTGTTGCCGGTGGAATAAGTGACAAAAATAAGGTAAAACATGCTTTTGACTTGGGGGCACAAGGAGTTCAGGTAGCAACAAGATTTGTGCCAACTAAAGAATGTGATGCAGATGAAAATTACAAAAAAGAATATATCAAGGCCAAAAAAGAAGATATAGTAATAGTAAAAAGTCCTGTTGGAATGCCAGGCCGAGCCATAAAAAATAAATTTATGGAGAAAGTAATAAATGGGGAAAAGTTTACACCAAAGAGATGCTTAGGTTGTCTTGCAAGATGTAATCCTAAAGAAATTCCTTATTGCATAACGGAAAGATTAATATATGCAGCAAAGGGAAAAACAGATGAGGCGTTACTATTTTGCGGAGCAGATGCGTACAAAGTTAATAAAATTACAACTGTAAAGAAGGTATTTAAAGAACTGCTGGAAGAAAAAGAATTTTAAATTGATTTATTTTTGTATACCGAATTATTTTAATGAAATTATTTTGAAAGTTTTATTTGGAAGTTTGCATTTTGAATTGTTTTATTTTAAATTCTTATTTGAAAATAGGCTTAAATAATGTTAATATTAAAAGTAGATGCAAAACCGTAGATAAATTTAATGGAGAGATTGATGACAACATTTGAAAAAATTAATGATGTATTAGTGCATTTATTCCAGGAAATATGGGAACTGGAAGAAAAGGCGATTATAACTGAAGAATTTAAAGATATAACAAACAATGATATGCATATTATTGAGGCCGTAGGACTTGGCGAAGGCAACAATATGACAACAATTGCCAAGAAGATGAAGATAACTGTGGGCTCTCTTACAACTTCTATGAACAGTCTTGTAAAGAAGCACTATGTTGAGCGAAACAGAAGCGAGGAAGACAGAAGAATTGTTAATATAACTTTAACAGAAAAAGGTATAAAGGCTTATAAACATCATGAAGAGTTTCATGAGAAAATGTCACAGGCAGCTATTAGTGAAATGAGCGAAGATGAAGTAAAGGTACTTCTAAAAAGCCTGAATAATCTGTCAAAGTTCTTTCATTCATATGATAATGAATAAAAAATTCGTTTGACTTTTTTGAAAATGATAAATATAATAAACTACTGAACGAGTAGCGAACTAGCGTAAATCCAGTTTTTGCTACTCGTTTTTTCTTTTATGGAAAATGCAATTATCCAATTGGAATTAGAAACGGAGCTGTGGGAATGGTACATCTTTATCATCAGGATGTAAAAGACCGTTGTGTGGAGATGGGGCTTTAATATATTTTGTTGTAGACAAAAAAATACAGGAATTGTATAATGAACAAAACAACAAGTAAATAAAGTAAAAGCAAATTAAAGGGATTCAAATTTGCTTAAGCTTTAACAATCAACTACTAATTGAAAGTAGTGGAATGTACATAATTAATGAGGTGAAAAACATATGAAAGAAGTATACGCAACAAACAACGAAGTTGAGATTCAGATGCTTGTAGGTCTTTTGGAAAGTCAGGGGATTTTGGCACAGGTACATGCAGATGGAGCAGGTGGATATCTTAGAGTCCAAGGTGCAGATTTTAATATTTTCAAACGAGTTGTAGTTAGAGATGAAGATTGGAGCAGAGCACTAAGCATAGCGAAAGAGAATGGCTTCGAAAAGAAGAAAAACACAACAAAGATAGATAGAACCTATGTATGGGCAGCAAGAATTACACTTGTTATATTTTTAGTGATAATATTGTTAGGCATTTTTAATGGAATGATGCAGTGATAAAAAGTCGGCGAGAAGCCGACTTTTTATTAAATCTTAAATCCTTAAAATTCAGTATATTCTTTTATAAGTTTAACTACTGTACCTGACAATAAGAACAAGGCAATCAAGTTTGGAATTGCCATAAGTCCGTTAAATGTGTCAGCTATGTTCCAGATAAGTCCCAGGTCTACTGTTGCACCAAGAATGGCAACCAATGAGTAAACAACCATAAAAGGTTTGATGACCTTAGATGAGAAAAGAAATTCAATACATCTTGCACCATACAATCCCCAACCGATAATTGTTGAAAATGCAAAACAGCACATTGCAACAGCAGTGAAGAGTGAAACCCAGTTACCATAAGTTGAAGTAAATCCCTGAATTGTAAGTTCTGCTCCGGCGGCTTTACCGAAATCAATGTTAACGCCACTGCAAAGAATAACAAGGGCAGTTAAAGTACAAATAACAATAGTATCTGCAAAAACTTCAAAGATTCCAAAGAATCCCTGCTTTACAGGTTTTCTTGTGTCGGCACATGCATGAGCAATTGAACCTGTACCAAGACCAGCTTCATTAGAAAAGATACCTCGTGAAACACCTTTTTTCATACAAATAAAGATGCTGCCAACAACTCCACCTGTAACAGATGAAGGTTTAAAAGCTCCTTCAAAAATAGAAGCAAAAACAGTAGGAACATGTCTATAATTTAAAATAATTACGCCGATGGCAATAATTACATAAAACAAAGCCATAAAAGGAACAAGCTTTTCGGCAACCTTACCGATTCTTTTAATACCACCTAATAAAACAAGTCCAACAAGAACAGTAATTGCAATACCCATAATTAAATTAAGTGTTGAAACACCATTTTTTGAAATAACATTATAATTTAAAAGAGCAGAATCAATGGCAGTAGTAATAGTGTTAACCTGTGTGGCATTACCTGTACCGAAAACAGTTAAAACACCAAAAGCTGAAAACAAAACAGCAAGGAACTGCCAATTTTTGCCAAGCCCGTTTTTGATGTAATACATAGGACCACCAACATAGTCGCCTTCTGCATTTTTTTCACGAAAATGAACAGCAAGAGTAACTTCTGTAAACTTAGTACACATACCAAGAAGCGCTGAAATCCACATCCAGAAAACAGCACCCGGACCACCAATGGCAATAGCACCTGCAACACCTGCAATATTACCCGTACCTACAGTTGCCGCAAGAGCGGTACAAACAGCCTGAAATGGTGTAATGGAACCATCACTTGCTTCCTTCTTTTTAAACATACGCCCAATTGTAGTTTTGATGGCATATGGAAATTTTCTGATTTGTAAAAAGTTAGTTCTTATACTTAAATATAAACCAACGCCAATAATACAAATCATTGCCGGAACACCCCAAATAAAGTTGTTGACGGCAGAGTTGATTTTTTCAATTGTTTCTAACATATTAACCTCTCTAAAATGCGTGTCGGATTTTGTAAACGCAAATACTTTAATATGATAGCAGAAAAAAGTAATCGACGCAATTAATTGGCAATAAAAAATCCAAAATAAAACACAAAAAGTTCTCAAAAAAATCTGCAAACTTTAAAGTTCATTTTTTTTATTTAGGATAAATAAAAAAAGAAAGTATGAAATCGGAAAAAATTATGTAAAATCATATAAAATAATTAGTATTAAATAAAAAGTATGATATTATAAAAATATAGATATAGTTCGGTTAGAAAATGAAATAGCAGTGGAAGGAGGATGATATAAAAACTAAAATATTTGTAACTATTAGGAATATGTTATGTATCTGATAATGGAGGTAGTAACATGTTAAAGAAAACTTTAAGTTGGGTTATGGTAGGCATGTTATTTTTATCACTTATTTTTAATGAAAATTTAGTTACAAAGAAGATTGATGCAGCAAAGAAAGTTATAGAAAATATAATGAAAAAATGTATTAAAACATCAGCACCATATTCTTCAAATTATCTTATGAGTGAACAAATGGGAACGTTGATGGCATTAGGTGTCTATTTACATTGATGGTGGAGGAAGGACTATGAAAAGAACAATTGCAATTGCAGCACTTTGTGCAGGTATAATGTTAACTACATTTCCATGCCAGGCAAAGGAAAGCGAAAATGTAAAAATTAACGCAAAGAATTTTCCGGATACAATAGTAAGAGAATATGTGTCAGAAAAAATCGACAAAAATAATGACGGTTACCTTAGCAAAAAAGAAATATCATCAGTGAAAACAATCATTATTGATAAGAATAATTTGTATTGGGAGAATAAAGAGAAGCCAAAAGAAGATTATGAAATAATAGACTGCAAAGGCTTAGAAATTTTTACAAATGTTGAAAAAGTAAAACTTACAACATATTGTGATACTTATGTAAGTGAGTATGGCAACATAAAAAATATCAAAGTTTTAATAAAACTGACGAAGATAAAGAACTTGGAAATTAGTGGTGTTAATAACAGTAATTATGATTTCACAAAATTAAATAATTTAGAGAGGTTATGTATAAAAAGTACAAAACTTAAAAAACTGAATTTATCTAAGAACGTCAAATTGAAAAATCTGAAGCTTGCATATAATCCTTTGTTGAAAAAAATTAATCTTACGAAAAACAAAAATTTAGAAAAGATTAATTTATACGGAAGCGGAGTTAAAAAAATTACACTGGGAAAAAATAACAAAATAAAAAATGCTAATCTAAATTGCACATTTATTAGCAATTATGAAAAATGTAATTTTAATCCAAAAACATTAAAAACTCTAAAAATATGCAATACACAGATTAAAAAAGTTAATTTGAAAAAGTACAAGAATCTAAAGAAATTGTCAGTTACAAAAGAGGTAAAAGTAATTGGCTATAAAGGTAAAAAAACAATTTACGATGAGACACTATAATTAAAAAAGGGAGCATACTACATTAGCGATTTACAAGCAGCTGTAGTATGCTCCCTTAAATTTATTTATCTTCAATGTGCATTAGCCCATGTACAATCAATCCTATTCCCAAAATTAACAGTAATATAAATAAATAGTGCAATAATGTGGAGTTACCGGAAGAACTAACAACACTGTTGGCTAATAAAACGGCTTCACTTAAGTTATCAAGGGCAAGTCCTATGCAACCTGAAAGTAAACAGGTGCAACCTATAATTATTATTGATAAGTATTTCATTAAAAATCTCCTTCTAAAACAATAATTAAATACTATAGTTTCTTTAGTAAAAAGTCAACGCAAATATAAAATGCAAAAACCAAAATAATTTAAAAATTATATTTAAAATATGTTATTCTAAAAGTAAGAATAAAATTGTTGCGGAGTGAATGTATATGCAAGATATAAAAATAAAAAATTACAAAAGGCTTATTTTATCTGTTTTTATTGGAGCTAGTTTAATTTCGATTATGCAAGTGACAATATTACAGGTTTTATTAACGTGCTTTATTTGCTTTGTTGCATTCGATTTTTTGAAAAAAAGAAGGCAGAATGAATTAGGAAAATGTAATCATTTTGTTATTGAATGTGTTATTGTTACTTCTTTTGCATTAAGTGAAATATTGGGAAATTTTATTGGTATATATAATGTACATACGTGTAATTTCTTTGGGTTAGGTATTGCATTATTATGTGTAATATTGGAAGGAGTTTTCTTATTTAAGGAATAAAGAGTGTAATTCGTTTAACGCCTTTGATGAAGCCAGCCTTTTTTCATATGGAGCGATAATTGTAGTAGTAGAAAAAATTAGTTATTGGTTTTTTGTGAAAAAGACAGATAATCTGAGAAAAAATCAATTTGGTTGCAAAAATAAAAAAATCATTACATCTACAATTGCAGTGGTATTGGTTTGCTCAGTAACAGGAAGCCTTGTTTTGGTTAAAACAGGCAAGGCAGGACAGGCAGTTAAGATGAAAGCCCCGTCAGCAACGGTTACAAAGGGCAAGATTAATGCTTTCAGTGATGGTGGAAAGAGCTTAAGAATTACAGTAGAATTTTAATGTGAAGGAGTGCTTAAAAATTTAAATTATAAACTATAAACTATAAAAATAATAAAAACGTTAAAATTTACAAAATCAACTTTAAAAAATTAAGTTTAAGTATTAAATAGCAGTCAAAATAGCAATGTAATGTTGTAAAACTTTAATATGCTAAAGAATTGCTAAAAATATATTGCATAATTTTCCATATGGTCTTACAATGATAGTTGCGTTGTCAAAAAAAGTAGAATAGACAACCACTGGAGAGGTCTGATGACACAAACATTTCAGAATTTATTTTGGAGAGATTCTTTGGATTAGATAGGGGAGTTAAAGAAGTGCAGGAAATAAGATTTTGAATATAGCAGTGTTAACTCAGGCGCCGAAGGTGTAAGGTGATATTTAAATTTTTAGAAGAATCACTAATCTCTCAGGCAAAAGGACAGGAGGAATATTATGAGCGAGTTTACAGATTTTTTAGTTAAGGTAGATGATTTAGTTTGGGGAATACCACTTATTGTGTTGATTCTTGCAGCAGGCATCTACCTTACTTTTCGTTTAAGACTATTACAGATAGTGCATTTGCCTAAGGCACTTAAGTATATGTTTAAGAACGAAGAAGATGGACATGGGGAAGTTAGTAGTTTTGGAGCACTATGTACAGCATTATCAGCAACAATCGGTACAGGTAACATTGTAGGTGTAGCAACAGCCATCGGATGTACAGCACTTGGTACTGCAGTAGGTGGACCGGGAGCGTTATTTTGGATGTGGGTAGCAGCGTTCTTTGGAATGGCTACTAAGTATGCAGAAGGATTTTTGGCAGTTCGTTACAGAACTATTGATGAGGAAGGTCATGTTCTTGGTGGACCGTTCTATTACATAGAAAATGGTATGGGACATAAGTGGAAATGGCTTGCAAAAGTTTTTGCGTTTTTTGGAGCTTGTGTAGGTTTATTTGGTATCGGAACATTTACACAGGTTAACGGAATAGCATCGGCAGTTCAGTCTTTTTTTGATCCTAACAAAGAAGATACAGTTAGTATTTTAGGAAATGATTATTCAATTGCAATAGTTATTACAGCTTTTGCATTAGCTATTTGTGTAGGTTTAGTTGTAATTGGTGGTATTAAGAGAATAGCAAGTGTTTCTCAGGTTATAGTACCATTTATGGCTATATTATATATCGTTGCAGTATTAGTTTTGATTGTAACTAATATTGAAAAACTTCCGGGAGCCTTAGCAACAATTGTTGAATATGCTTTTGGTGTTAAAGCAGTGGCAGGTGGTGTATTGTCTTCAATAGCAATATCAATGCAGAAAGGTATTGCAAGAGGTATTTTCTCTAACGAAGCCGGACTTGGTTCAGCACCTATTGCAGCTGCAGCAGCAAAAACAAAAGAACCTGTTCGTCAGGGACTTGTAACAATGACAGGTACATTTATTGATACAATCATTGTTTGTACATTAACAGGTCTTTCAATTGTAATGATGGACTCATATAAAATAGTGGGACTTGAAGGTGTTCAGGTAACAACACATGCATTCCAGAATGGTTTAAGTTTCTTACCTGCTGAAGTTTCATCATTTATCTTAATGGTATGTTTGGTATTCTTCGCATTCACAACCATCCTTGGTTGGAATTATTATGGAGAAAGATGTTTGGAATACTTATCAAACAAGAGCAAAACAGCAGTTCAGGTATACAGATGGTTATACATCTTAGCAGTATTTATCGGACCATATATGACTGTAAAGGCAGTATGGACAATTGCCGATATCTTTAACGGATTAATGGCAATACCAAATATTATTGCATTATTTACATTAAGTGGTGTAGTTGCAAAAGAAACAAAAGAACACTTTGAAAAAAAGAAACAGGAAAGTAAATAGGGAAATTACAAATAATGAAACTTAAAATATAATTACATAGGGAGTTACGGAATAAATAAAACTGTTGTGTTAGTGAGAGATTAATGCAACAGTTTTTTTGTTATAAGTTATAAAGCTTGTTCTGGCCAATCTGACGCAGAACTACCCCATAAGATTGAAGAATTGTTTGTTATGGGGCAGATTATAAGTTTGAATCTATTGAAATTAAATGATAATTACCCCATGGAACTAAAGAATTGTTTGTTATGAGGCAGATTATAAGTTTGAGTTTATTCTCCAATTGAAACTAGAAGAAATCTGTACCATATACGCGAAAAATTTCATATATGGTACAGATAGAGAGCTTGTCCAGCTCAGAGCAGAAGAAATATGTACCATATAAGAAGAAAAATTCGTATATGGTACATATGAAAGCTTGTTCTAGCTCGGGGAAGAACAAATCTGTACCATACAAGAGAAAAAATTCGCATATGGTACAAATGAGAGCTTGTTCCAGCTCGGGGAAGAACAAATCTGTACCATACAAGAGAAAAAATTCGTATATGGTACATATGAAAGCTTGTTCCAGCTCAGAGCAGAAGAAATATGTACCATATAAGAAGAAAATTTCGTATATGGTACATATGAAAGCTTGTTCCAGCTCGGGGAAGAACAAATCTGTACCATACAAGAGAAAAAATTTGCATATGGTACAAATGAAAGCTTGTTCCGACTCAGAGTAGAAGAAATTTGTACCATACAAGAGAAAAAATTTGCATATGGTACATATGAAAGCTTGTTCCAGCTCAGATAAGAACAAATCTGTACCATACAAGTGAAAAACATCATATATGGTACAGATTTCAAAAATTTTCAAACTTTCATTTCAAAATGACAAATAATGTCATTTTCTCCTGATATATTGGAATTACAAGATAACGCAGGAATTAACCAAATCCCGCAGATGCTAAGAAGTTGTTTTGGATTGAATCATTGAAATTTTATAGAAAGCAGTATTATTAGGAGGATTTGATATGTTTAAATTTATTGAAAATGCAGTAGCAGACCACAGAATTAGAAAGATTGAAAGTGAATTAGAAAGAGATAATGCAACAATGGGCGATATTTATGAGCTTAACACAGCTATGAAGTTGACAAAGGAAGGTATGAATGCAGGCGAGGCAATTGATATGGCAGCAGAAATGCGAGCAAATGCAGAGTGTATTGAAGCAGAATAGAATAATTCATATTTTAAACACCGGACAGATTTGCTATAATGAAAGTAGATTTAGTGAGAGGAATATAAAAAAATGAAACTTAGAAATGTACTTATTGTGGTTTCTGATATAGAAGAATCTATTAATTTTTATAGAGATTTGTTTGGACTTCAAGTTGTACTTAACAATGATGGAAACGTAATAATGACAGAAGGTTTGGTACTTCAGGACAAGAATATTTGGAAAGATTTTCTTGAGAAAGATGTTGTTCCACAAAATAATATGACTGAGTTGTATTTTGAAGAAAAGAACATTGAGGATTTTGTTGAAAAGCTTAATAATAGCAGATATGAAATTCAATATGTGAATGAATTGATGGAACATAGTTGGGGACAGAAAGTGGTTAGGTTTTACGATTTAGATGGAAACCTGATTGAAGTTGGCACTCCAATTAATTAGAAAAGCACAAAATAGAAAATTAATATTCAAATAGCATAAAATAATAATTTATGAATAAAAACAAGTCAATCTTTAAATGTTGGAAATTAGTCTGGCATATAAAGATTGGCTTTTTTATTGGAGGACAAAATCAAAAAAACGAGAAAAATGTTGAAAAAACTCAAAAAAATTGCAAGATTAGCGTTGCAAGGGGTGTTTTTGGGACAGCTAAAAAAGTAGAATCTACTTAACAATAAGAAAAAAGGCAAGAAAAAAGACAATATTTAGAAACAAAAATACAAAAAAGAGGGACAGATATATTTAAATTTTTAGGAGGAGAAAGTTATGAGCAGTAATTCATTGAAACCATTTATAAAATTTATGGCAATAGTTTTAGGAGGCTTATTCCTAATAATGTTTATTTATGAGCTTAACAGTGAACAGAAAAGAACTTGTGCGGTACAGGGATGTAAGGATCAGCCAATTTATGGTAGCGACTATTGTTATCAGCATAGGGTTAATGATGAAAATTATGAAGCTGAATCAGATAGTCAGGAGAGCGAGACTACTGCTTTAGACGAGGCAACTACAGATAGTTATTACGAAGCAGATTATAATAATTCAAATAACAGTTATGATAATAGTTCATCAGACAATAGCAACAGTTATTCAGGTAGTTACTCAAACAGTAGTTCATCAAATGGTACATATAGTAACAGTTCATCAAGTAGTAATTCATATAAAAGTAATTCTTCAGGTAGTTCTTCAAAGAAGAAATATAGCAATCCATACAAGTCTTATGACGATGGATATGAAGATGTTTATATGGATGATGATTATGACGATGACAGATATAATAGTGATTCAGATTATGCAGATGGAGTAGATGATGCGTTGGATGACTATGATGATGGGGATTGGTAGAAAGTTGGACAGATGTTTTGCAAATTTGCAACGGTGTTTTAGATGTGTTATATTTTAGAAATAAAGGAGATGTTTGGAATGGACTCAAATAAAACACCGTCAGAAATTATTGCAGAATTATGTGTAGAAGCAGGTATTTCAAAAAGTGAATTGGCAAGAAGGCTGGAAATTACACCATCACAAATCACACGAATATTAAACGGAGATACCAAGACTATAAGTAGCGACATACTTATTAAGTTAACAAAGTTGTTTGGAGTTTCTGCAGATTATTTGCTGGGGATTACAGATAAAAAAGAAATAATAAAAGAAAAGCATACAACACGAGTACCAATGTTACTTATGAGTTCGGCATTTCCACTAGGAAGGTGCATAGAATTTATAGAAAGTATAGATGATGTTCCACAGAAAGAAATGGCATATGCTGAATACTATTATTTTAGTGGAAGGCACGAAAAAGCAGTTGAATATGCTGAAATGTATTTAAATTGCGAAGATATAATGCTTAAATTGTCAGCAAGCCTGATATATACATTTGCCAATCTTTCTCTTGATAGAATACATTCGGCAAGATTTGGACTTGAAAGGTTAAAGGAATATCTTAAAGAAGCAATGCTAGAAGAAACAGATAAGAAAACAAGAGCCTGTTGTGTATTTGTAGCAACAGCAGCACATACGTTGTTACATATTCCTGTTGGAGATTTACCACCTTTAGCTGAATATTTATCAGAATTTACTAAGGGAATGCAGTTGTGGGGAGCCTATGTTTTGGCACACAAAGCATATTTGGTTAAAGATTATCAGCGTTCTTTAGGAATAGTACAGACCTGTCTTATGACTTGTAGCAAGGTATATCCAATAGCTATGATTTATTTAAATCTTGTTGTTGCAATGGATTTAATGAACCTTAAAGAAACGGATAAAGCTAAGGTATACTTTATGAAAGTATGGGAGATTTCAAGGCCGGATAATCTAATAGAAGGTATAGGTGAACATCACGGGCTTTTGCAGGGATTAATAGAAACTTGCATGAAGAAAGATTATCCTGAAGATTATGCAAGGATAATTAATATTACATACAAGTTTAGTGCAGGATGGCGCCGAATACATAATCCTGATACTAATGAGGATGTGGCTGATAATCTGACAACAACTGAATTTACTATTGCAATGCTTGCTAACAGAGGTTGGACAAATAAAGAAATTTCAGAATATTTGGAAATCACTCCAAGAACAGTTAAGCAACATCTGACCTGTGTATTTAACAAATTAAATATAGAAAATCGCAAGCAGTTAAAGAATTTTATGCTTAGATAAAAAATATAATAGAATTAATAGTGAATATGGAAGAGTGGATGTTTACCAGCGAAAATGTCCATTTTTCTTTAAAAAGGTACGATGTCTGAAAATTTTAAATATATTATAATTTAGTCAATTTATAAGGTTAAAAACAAGGTTTTATAGAATTGTACAAAAGCTTTGAAAATTAAATGACTAGGAGGATGGACTATGGGAAGAAATTATTTTTTGAAAATTATGTTTTTGTTAGTGTTAAGTATATTAACAATACCATTTATGACACAGGAGGCGAAGGCTTTTACAATCACGGATGACGGAGAATACGCTGTGGTATTAAAAACGGGAGAAGGGGAAATTGACGGAACTTATGGAAAGGTTATAAAATTTAATTTTGATGAGAACGAAAAATCCATAAAAGTATCTGATATAACAAAAGGCATTATTCCATATAATGGGGAAACTGCTTTTGCAGGTTGGACAATGACAAGGAATGACACCATAGATAAAATAGTTACAGAACTTAAGATTGATGATTTTATTTCTCAGGGTGAAATGAATGGTGTATCATACAAGAATGGATGCAGTTTATATGCCAGATTCTCTGATAAGAGTTTAGATGAAACAGAAAACTACTATTTGAAAATAGATGGTTTTGGTGGAAAAGTTAATGGACAATATTCGATTTTACTTGTAATAAACAAAGATGAATTTAAAACAATCGATTTAAGCAAGTACGTTGCACAAAGAGAAGGATGCACATTTTGTGGATGGGATTACGATGGGAAGGTTGTAATGTCAATAGATAAATCGTATTTTAGTAAAACTTCTAATGTGGTTATTTCTGCCGTGTATAAAAGTAATATTTTCTACGGAGTAGATGCGAATGGATGTTTAAATGATCCAAATCTTCCAGAGGATATGAGACCATTTTCATATGTACTTACATTAGATGCCAATGGCGGAACAATTGAAGGACAGAAATCACAGAAGTATGATTATCTTGGTGGAGCAGATAGTGGAACAGAAATGAAAATATTCCAATACGTTCCTGAAAGAAGAGGATACATTTTTAAAGGATGGAATGCTAAGAAAGATGGTTCAGGAGAATCCTTAAAATATATGTATTGGGGCTCATGGCGAAGCAGTAACGATGAAAGTTCACAGTTTGACAAAGATGGTTTAATTGAAGGAAGAAATGTATTTACAAATATTACATTGTATGCAACTTGGGAGAAAGATCCGAACTATTCAGAAACTAGGGAAATTACGTCTACAAGCTGTATAAATGGAAGTGTGACATTTTTAGAGTGGGTTGATGATATTAATTATAGTTTGCAAATAAAAGAATTGGATGTACCGGAGAGTCTTTCAAAGGAAAATGTAAAATATCTGGTTGATATATTTTTCTTAAACGACGAGCAGGAAATAGTAGAAGTCAATGGCTTCAAAATGAAAGTCAAATTCAAAATGCCTGATAACCTGAAAGATTATGATACATATAAAATTGTATTTACAAGGAATGGGAAAATCATTGAACAGTTAGATGCAACTGTTGAAGATGGATGTATAATTTTTGAAACAACACATTTAAGCAATTATGGTATTGTTGCAACTAAAAAGCAGGTCGAAATAACAACCAGCAATAATGATAATAAAGGTAGTAATACAAACACTACAGTTAACAACAATATCAATACTAAATTAAGTGTTAAGAAAGTTACATTCAAACAGGTTACACGTACAAAGAATAATAAGAAAATCAAACTTAAATTTAAGAAAATTGCCGGTGCAAAAGGATATGAGATAAAATATTCAACTTCAAAGAAGTTTGGCAAAAAGGTAACAAAAACGGTTAAGACTAAAAACACTACAAAAATGCTTAGCAAGCTAAAAAAGAAAACCTATTACATAAAGGCTAGAGCGTACAAAGTGGTTGAGGGAAAGACTTATAATAGTAAGTGGAGTAGTGTGAAGAAGGTTAGGACTAGAAAGTAACGTTTTTTATTGAAAATGAATTAATGTTGAAGATTGGATGTGAATTGGAAATATTATGGCTTGTTTATTAAATATAAGAAGTGTATAATTTAGAGGCTAGCACTCTTAAAGTTACAATGTAGTTTTTTGAAATGAAAGAGGTAATAATGTTTCCAATAATTGACAAACGAAAAACAGGAATTAACATCCGCAGAATTATGGATATGCGTGGCTTGACAGTGAAGGATGTGCAGGAATATCTTGAACTTGGAAGTGTGCAGAGTATATATCATTGGATTAATGGTATCAGCATGCCAACAATAGATAATTTGTATGCACTTAGTGATTTGTTTCACGTACCAATAGATTTGCTTGTTTGTGGAAATAGAAAGCCACTTGCACTGTGTGATAATGCACATAATGAGAGCAATGAGCGAGTATATGAATATTATGAAAGAATAAAGAATGGACGTGCAGCATAATAATAAAAATTATTATACTACAAGTTCAATGACAAAGTAGAAAACCTCCTTTAGAATTATTGTATAGACAATGATTTGAAGGAGGTTTTTTATGAGCGAGAAAATGTTAGTAACACAGGCTTTAGACGAAAGGGATTTATTAGTAAAGAAAATAAACGATAAAATAGAAAAAGCCAGCTTCATAGACACAATTAAACCTAATGAAGATAAAGTTTTTGAAAAGAGAGTTAAAAAAGAAGACTATGTTAAAGAGGCAACAGCAGCATATCAGCAGATAACTGATCTTATAGAAAGGTTTCAGACAATTGATGCAGCTATTGTTGATTCCAATGCAAAAACAGAAATATCTACATCTTATGGTAAATTTACCGTAGCCGGAGCAATTTCACTTAGAAGCAGACTACGCGGTGGTGGAGCATATGATGGAGAAGCAGACTTTGAGCGAAGAATCCAGTATAAGCTCCAGAGCGAATATGATGAAAGAGTTAGCTTTTGTGATATTAAAAACACACAATTACAGGATACGGCTGAAAGTATGCGTTTGAGTATTTTAGGCAAAGACAACAAGTTTAAAGATGACAAGCCATTAGCAGTTGTTGATACATATGTGAAAGAGAATACTACTGAGCTTGTTGATCCCTTAGATGTGAAAAAGAAGATAGAGGCTTTACAGGAAAGAAGAAATTCACTTTTAACTGAACTTGATACTCAAATAAAGGTTTCCAATGCAACAACTTTTATAGAAATATAATAAGTTATTATATTTGCCTGCATTACGAAAACCTTGCACCTGGCTTCCCTGTAACAGGGTTACGTTACATATACAGTTATGTTCAAATTAATTTAAACAATTAAGTTGGAAAATTAATAAGAAGATGAATGCAAGCATCGAGCAAATTAACTGTTTTATGTTTTCTTTGAATGGTCAAAGATTAACTGTCAATGAATTTATTTTTGAACATTCTTAAGTTAAGTAATAACTTTCATTTAGGCATAGAGATATGTTGAAATCCGTGAAGAAGGTTAAGGCGTTAAGTCAGTTGGCTGGAGGCAACCTCATGGCTGTAATGTAGGCAAAAAAAGTGTCATAAAAAATGTGAATATTTATTAAATAAAGGCAACTGTGTGAAAATCAAAAACACTCATATTTTTGGTACAACGAGGTGTATTGACATAATGTTAAATAAAAATATAATAAGTAATTATCATATTAAATGTCCATGTTGCAATGAAGGAACAATAAATTCACAATATGATATATGTTTAGTGTGTGGATGGGAAGATGATATAGTTCAAAATGAAGATGAAAATTTTTCTGGAGGAGCGAATAAAATGTCCCTGATTGAGCATAGACAGAATTTTTTAGAACAAAGGAAGAAAAATCCCAATTATAAATGGGGTAATAATTGCAGATAAGTTGTAAATTATAAAAATGTTAGAAGTGTTATCTGTAGAAAAGGAAAGTACATAAAATAAGATTGTAGGACAATTTGTCCCGAAAAAATATCTATAAAATATTATTCTAATATTAACAACTGAAACAGTTGTGGAATTAAAATGGAAAAGGAGTAAATATTATGAAGGTATTATTTTGTAACATTGCATGGATGAGAGAGTACACAGGAAATGAGGACGGAAAAGACAAGCCGATACATGGAGGCGAATATGTAGACAGAACAGATGATGCACATGAAAAATACAATTTTAGTCCAATGTATTTTAATGGAGAAGATGAGGCATATTGTTTAGGTTTTTATGAAACAAAATTATGATGGAGAAAACTGCATAAAGTGATGAATAACATTACAGTAATACGAACAAAAAGAAAAACAATATCAATTAAGGTAAATAATGATTTTACAGTTACAGTAAGAGCCCCCATTTTTACTTCTGATAAAGAAATCGGAGAAATTTTAAAGTCAAAAGAAAAGTGGATTTCTAAATGTATTGAACAAATAAAAAGAGAAAATGAAGAGTTATCTAAAATTGATTATTTTACAGCAGAAGAAATTAGTAAGCTGGCAGATAAGGCATTGAATTACATTCCGGGAAGAGTGAAATATTATGCGGATATTATAGGCGTTACGTACGGAAAAATAACAATTCGAAATCAAAAGACCAGATGGGGAAGCTGCAGCAGCAAAGGAAATCTTAATTTTAATTGCCTTCTTATGCTGATGCCGACTGAAGTAATAGACTACGTTGTGGTTCACGAGTTATGTCATCGAAATCAAATGAACCACTCAAAAGCTTTCTGGAAAGAAGTGGAGAAAATACTTCCAAACTATAAAGATTCAGTTGGATGGTTAAAGAAAGAAGGAGGGGGAATTATAAGAAGGATGGGATGAAAATGAAATGGTTTGATGTAATAGCATCAGGTTCACTTGTAGGAATAGATTATAAAAGAGCATCTTCTTATCCAGTAGGATATGTGGATTATCTTAAAATGTATGGAATTGATTTTGAAGTTAAGACAGGATTTAGCTCAAATGAGGTAAAAGTTGACAGGGAAACAGACTGGTCTACAGATGTGGTATTAGAGAATGCGTCTGATTCATCACAATATATGAAGACAACAATGACACAGGGAAGTCCGATGGCATTGTTTAGAATGAATGGAACAAAGACAGCATCAAAGGTAGTTGGCAAGACAAAATACTACGGTAAATGGAGTAAGGTTAAAAAGATTAGAATTAAAAAATAATCATGTTGATAATTGTGTAAAATCAATAATTTAACAAAAATATAACTCAAATATAACATTAATATAGGTAATACGGGGTTGACACACAAAAAAAACAGCCGTATACTATTAAACGTAAATATTGACTAGATAGCAAAGGAGTGGACCACAAAGGCCCACTCTTTTGTTGTAGGTATAGAATAGACAAAGAAAGTCTAATAGAAAGTTTAAAGGAGAATAAAGTGTCAAGAAGAGAAGAATATGAAATGAAGACAGAAGCTCTGATTACACCTATAGTTGATGAAAAGGGCTTTGAATTAGTTGATGTTGAATATGTAAAAGAAGGCAGCAACTGGTATTTAAGAGCATATGTTGACAAGGAAGGTGGTATAACTATTAACGACCTTGAATCTGTTAGCAGAATCTTAAGTGACAAATTAGATGAAGAAGATTTTATCAGTGATGCTTATATTTTGGAAGTAAGTTCACCGGGGCTTGGCCGTCCGTTAAAGAAGGATAAGGACTTTGACAGAAACATGGGAAATGAAATTGAAGTTCATTTATACAGAGCTGTTGACAGACAGAAACAGCTTGTAGGACTTTTAAAAGCATATAATGCAGACACAATTACCATTGAAAATGAAGATGGTAGTGAAACAGATATAGACAGAGTGAATGTATCACTTGTCAGACCAACAATTGATTTTTAATTTTTTAGGAGGATAAAAACAAATGAACAAAGAATTAATTGAAGCATTGAATATCTTAGAAAAGGAAAAAGATATTAGCAAAGAGTCATTATTTGAAGCTATCGAAAATAACTTAGTAGTAGCGTACAAAAATAACTTTAACAAAGCAGACAATGTAACAGTTACAATGGACAGAGAAACAGGAGATTTCCACATTTATTCACAGAAGGAAGTTGTTGAAGAAGTAATGGATCCTGTAACAGAGATTTCTCTTGAAGATGCAAGAAGCATTAAGGGAACATACGAACTTGGCGATATTGTAAATATTGAAATCCAGTCAAAGGACTTTGGACGTATTGCAACACAGAGTGCAAAGAATGGTATCCTTCAGAAGATTAGAGAAGAAGAAAGAAAGAGCCTTTACGAACAGTATTTTGAAAAGCAGGATGACATTGTTACAGGTATTGTTCAGAGAATCAATGGTAAGAATATTAGCGTAAACCTTGGTAAGGTTGACACAGTTCTTATGGAAAAAGAACAGGCTAAGGGAGAACATTTCAGACCAACTGAAAGAATAAAACTTTACATTACAGAAGTAAAAGACAATGGTAGAGGACCAAGAATCGTTGTTTCAAGAACTCATCCGGGATTAGTTAAGAGACTTTTTGAACAGGAAGTTACAGAAATCCAGGATGGTACAGTAGAAATTAAAAGCATTGCAAGAGAAGCAGGTTCAAGAACAAAGATGGCTGTATGGTCAAATAACGAAGACGTTGATGCCGTAGGTGCATGTGTAGGTGTTAACGGTGCAAGAGTAAATGCAGTAGTTGATGAATTACGTGATGAAAAGATTGATATTGTAAACTGGAGCGAAAATCCTGCAATCTTAATTGAAAATGCATTAAGTCCATCAAAGGTTGTTGCAGTTCTTGCTGATCCTGATAACAAGGAAGCATTAGTAGTAGTACCTGATTTCCAGCTTTCACTTGCAATTGGTAAAGAAGGTCAGAATGCAAGACTTGCTGCAAAACTTACAGGATTTAAGATTGATATAAAGAGTGAGTCACAGGCAAAAGAAGAAGGAATCCAGTATGTATTCGATGATGATGAATATTATGATGACGAATACTACGATGATGAATACGATGCAGAATATGATGACGAGTATTATGATGATGAATATGATTCAGAGTCAGAGGCTGATTCAGAAGAATCTGAAGAAGTAACAGAAGAAACATCCGAAGCTACAACTGAAGAGACAGAAGAATAACAGACCAAATCAGGGATTAGGAGATGATGCTATGGGACAGACAAAAAAGATGCCTGTAAGAACCTGTACAGGTTGCAGACAGGCAAAAAACAAAAAGGATTTGATTCGAGTTGTTCGCGACAAAGAGGGAAATGTTAGTGTTGATGCAACCGGAAAATTAAACGGCCGTGGAGCTTACATATGTCCGGATAAAGAATGCCTGAAGAAAGCAATTAAGAATAAAGGTTTGGAAAAAACACTTAAGATTTCAGGTATTGGAGAAGAAATCTATAGTCAGCTTGAAAAAGAATTAGGAGAGATAAATGAATAAGGTATTTTCTATGATAGGACTTGCAACAAGAGCAGGGAAAACCGTGGCAGGTGAATTTTCAGTTGAAAAGGCTGTTAAGGATAATAAAGCCAAGGTTGTTATTGTTTCAACAGAAAGCTCAGACAATACAAAAAAACTATTTGAAAATAAATGCAAGTTTTATAAGATTCCTGTATTTATTTATGGTACTAAGGCTGAGTTAGGCATGGCAACAGGTAATAAAGAAAGAGCATCCATAGCAGTGTTGGATCCCGGATTTAGCAAGTCGATTGTGAAGATGTTAACAGAAAATGAATAAGCGGAGGTAGTTAAATGGCAAAGATGAGAGTACATGAATTAGCCAAAGAGTTAGATATAAAAAGTGCTGACATAGTAAAGGCACTTGGAGAAAAGGGCATAGATGTAAAGGCAGCAAGTTCCATTGAAGATGATAATATTGAATTTGTAAAAACAAAATTCAAGAACAGTCAGAAGGAAAGCAGTGGAGAAGCTACTGAAGATGAAAAGAAAGAAAAGTCAAAGCCAAGAGTTATAATTACAAGCAAAGGTGTAATTAGAAGAGGCGAAAGACATTCTAAGGGTGATGGAGAAAAGAGACGCAGAAGACACAGTGATGGTGAACATCATCATTCATCAGATAAGAAGGAAAAGAGTGCGGAAGCAAAGGTTAATACTGAAAAGAAGGCTGAGCCTAAGGTAGAAGCGAAAGTTGAACCAAAGGCACCGGTTAAAGCTGAACCGGAAGTAAAAAAAGAACAGCCTAAGGAAGCAGTTAAGGCTGAACCGGTTAAGAAAGAAGAAGTTAAGCCGGTAGCAAAAACAGAACCTGAAAAAACAGAAACACCAAAGGTTGAAGCACCAAAGGTTGAACCAAAGAAGGAAGAGGTAAAGCCAAAAGATATGCAGAAGGATACAAAGGTAGAAAAGAAAACAGAACAGAATAACAACAGACAAAATAAGCCTTTTAACAGAGACAATAATGATCGTAGAAATGATGGTCAGAGAAATGACCGCAGAAACGACAGAGGAGACAACAAAGGCGGATATAACAGAGATAACCGTAACAACAGGAATAATAACGGAAATTTCAGAGACAGAAACAACAATGGTCAGGGCAGAAATGACGGCCAGAGAAACGATCGTAGAAATGATGGTCAGAGAAATGACCGTAGAAATGACAGAAACGATAATAGAGGTTATAACAGAGATAGAAATAATAATGGCAATAACGGAAATTATCGTGACAGAAATAACAACGGAAATTTCAGAGACAGAAACAATAACGGCCAGGGCAGAAATGACGACAGAAGAAATGACTTTAGAAGAAATGATAATTCAAGAGGCGGTATGGCACCTGCTGAACCAATTCAGAATAAGGATAGAAAGTCAAGAGAGAATAAACTTCGTCAGGACCGTCAGGAAAGAAATAAGAAGAATTATGACGATAACAGACAGGGCAAGAATGGCAGAAAGAAAGATTTCTCTAAGCCTGTAATGGAAAAACCTAAGAAGAAAGAAGAAAAGAAGGAAGAAATCAAGGTAATTGAGGTTCCGGATTTTATTACAATAGGTCAGCTCGCTGAAAGAATGAAAATGCAGCCATCAGCAGTTATTAAGAAACTTTTCCTTGAAGGCAAGATGGTTACTGTTAATACTGAAATCGACTTTGACAGCGCAGAAGAAATAGCTTTAGGCTATGACATTATGTGTGAAAAAGAAGAAAAGGTAGATATTATTGAAGAACTTTTAAAGGAAGATGAAGAAGATGAAAGCTTAATGGTTAAGCGTCCACCTGTAGTATGTGTTATGGGTCACGTTGATCATGGTAAAACATCACTTCTTGATGCAATTAGAGAAACAAATGTAATTTCAGGAGAAGCAGGTGGTATTACACAGCATATCGGTGCTTCAGTTGTTAAAATTAATGACCAGACTATTACATTCTTAGATACACCTGGACATGAAGCATTTACATCAATGCGTATGCGTGGTGCCCAGTCAACAGATATTGCAATCCTTGTTGTAGCAGCAGATGATGGTGTTATGCCACAGACTGTAGAAGCTATTAACCATGCTAAGGCAGCAGGAATTGAAATTATCGTAGCAATTAACAAAATTGATAAACCGGGAGCAAATATTGACCGTGTTAAGCAGGGACTTGCAGAACATGGATTATTAGCTTCAGACTGGGGCGGAAACGTTGAAATGGTTCCTGTATCAGCTCACACTAAGGAAGGTATTGATGACCTTCTTGAAATGGTTCTTTTACAGGCAGATGTATTAGAATTAAAGGCTAACCCTAACCGTCAGGCAAGAGGTATTATTATTGAAGCTAAGCTTGATAAGGGTAAAGGACCTGTTGCTACAGTTCTTGTACAGAAAGGTACATTAAAGGTTGGAGCAAATATTGCAGCAGGAGCTAACCACGGTAAAGTGAGAGCTATGTCTGATGACAGAGGAAACAGAATTAAGACAGCAGGCCCATCAACACCTGTAGAAATTTTAGGTCTTAGTGGTGTTCCAAACGCAGGTGAAGTATTTGTATCAACTGCAACAGCTAATGAAGCAAAAGACTTTGCGAACACATTCGTTGAAGACAGCAAGGCTAAGCTTATGGAATCAAATAAATTTAGAATTTCTCTTGATGATCTTAATTCACAGATTGAAGCAGGAGAACTTAAGGAACTTAACCTTATTATCAAGGCTGATGTTCAGGGTTCAGTTGAAGCTGTAAGACAGAGTCTTGTTAAGCTTTCAAATGAAGAAGTTGAAGTTAAGGTTATCCACGGTGGTGTAGGTGCAATTAACGAATCTGACGTTATCTTAGCATCAGCATCTAACGCAATTATTATCGGATTTAATGTAAAACCTGATTCACAGGCTGAAGAAACAGCTAAGACAGAAGGAGTTGACTTAAGACTTTATTCTGTAATCTACAACGCTATTGATGACATTGAAAGAGCTATGAAGGGTATGCTTGAACCTGTTTACGAAGAAAAAGTTATCGGTCATGCAGAAATCCGTCAGATTTTCAAGGCTTCAGGTGTTGGAAACATTGCCGGTTCATATGTTTTAGATGGTGCTATGCAGAGAGGATGTTCAGCAAGAGTTACAAGAGATGGAGAACAAATTTATGAAGGACCGGTTGCATCACTTAAGAGATTTAAGGATGATGTTAAGGAAGTTAAAGCCGGTTACGAATGTGGTCTTGTATTTGAAAAATTCAATGACATTGCAGAAGGCGATCAGGTTGAAGCATACATGATGGTAGAAGTGCCAAGATAGGAACTTTAACCTAGTCCGGAAAGGATTAAAAATTGAGAAAAAACAGTATAAAGAACACTCGTATTAACGGGGAAGTTCAGAGAGAGTTAAGTGTAATTATCAGAGAACTTAAAGATCCAAGAATTGGAATAATGACAAGTGTAACAGGTGTTGAAGTTACACCTGATCTTAAGTTCTGTAAGGTATATATTAGTGTATTAGGTGACGAAGAAGCAAAGGCAGAAACAATGGCAGGACTTAAAAGTGCTGCCGGTTTTATCCGCCGTGAATTAGCAAGAACAGTTAACCTTAGAAATACACCAGAATTAAAATTCGTTATGGACCAGTCTATTGAATACGGTATGAAGATGTCAAAATTAATAGACGAAGTTAATGGAAATAATAAAGAAGAATCAGAGGATAACGAATAAGCATAAAGGAATTAATTTGAATGATGAAGAAGATTAACGATATTATTGGAGATGCAAAGACTATTGGGATAGCAGGTCACGTGCGACCTGACGGAGATTGCATGGGTTCATGTATGTCTTTGTATAATTATCTTAAAAAGAACAGACCGGATTTAGATGTAAGGGTATTTTTAGAGTTTGTGGACAAAAAGTTCAATATTATTGAAAATACAGACCAGATTATCACAACAGGATATGACGGTACTAAATTTGATTTGTTTATATCACTCGATACGGCAAGTCTTGACAGATTAGGACTTAATTTGCCTTTCTATGAGAATGCCAAAAGAACAGCCTGCATTGATCATCATGCAAGTAATGACGGATATGCAGATTATAATTATATTTTGCCAAAGGCAAGTTCAGCAAGTGAAGTATTATATGATTTGTTAGATGAAGACTTAATTGATAAATCAATTGCAGAACCAATGTATATGGGAATCGCACATGATTCAGGTGTATTCAGATTTCAAAGTACAACACCAAAAACTATGAGAATCGCTGCTAACATGATTGAAAAAGGTGTTAATGTGAATATGATTCTTGAAGAAACATTTTTTAGAAAAACATATAACCAGATGATGGTTACTGCGAAGATTCAAAGTGAAGCAGTGTTGGCATTAGATGGAAAATGTATTTATGGTTACTGCACATCAGAAATGATGGAAGAGTACGGTGTTACAACTAAGGATTTAGATGCAGTTGTGGCATCAATAAGAAATGTTGACGGTGTTGAAGTGGCTATGTTTTTGTACCAGTTAAGTGAGGATTCATACAAAGTCAGTCTACGTTCAAAGAATTACGTGGATGTAAGCAAGATTGCCGTTGAAAACGGTGGTGGCGGTCATGTAAGGGCTGCAGGAGCAGAGATACACGGCGAACTTAACGATATAATAAACAAACTGCTTAACAGAATAAAACAGGACATTTAAAATGAAACTGTTGAAGGAGTTGATGGTATAAATGATTAATGGAGTCATTAATGTTTATAAGGAACCCGGCTATACATCTCACGATGTAGTGGCAAAGTTAAGAGGAATCCTAAAACAGAAAAAAATAGGCCATATGGGAACCCTTGATCCCAATGCTGTAGGAGTGTTGCCGGTTTGTCTTGGAAAAGCAACGAAGCTTTGCAATTTATTGTCTGAAAAGGACAAAACTTATACAGCTACAATGTTGCTTGGAACAGAGACAGATACTCAGGATACAACAGGTCAGATTACTAATCAGACACCTGAAGAGGAAGTTATGAAGCTTTCCGAAGAAAAGGTTTTTGATGTGATTAAAAGCTATATAGGCGAATATGACCAGATTCCACCAATGTTTTCAGCAATAAAAATAAATGGTCAGAAATTATATAATCTTGCAAGAAAGGGAGAAGAAATAGAAAGACCTCCAAGACATTGCAAAATTATAGACATTACAATAACAAAAATTGATTTGCCAAGAGTAAGTTTTCACGTAACATGTTCTAAGGGTACATACGTAAGAACCCTTTGCTACGACATAGGAAAGGATTTAGGCGTTGGGGCATGTATGGAAAAACTTACACGTACACGAGTTGAAAGATTTGATATAAAGGACAGTATTTCTCTATCTCAGATAGAAGAAATTAGGGACCAGGGAGTTTTGGAACAGTATATTACTCCTGTTGACGAGATTTTGGATATGTATTCAAAATGTATGGTTTCAGAGGAAGCTGAAAAGTTACTTTATAACGGTAATATTTTTACTTCGAGAAACACATTGTTAAAGATGAATCATCAGGATGGTCAGACAGTAAGAGTATATACTCACGATGGCAAATTCATTGGTTTATATATGTATATTGCAGAAAAACAGATATACAAACCAATTAAGATTTTCTTATAGAAATGGAGAAATTATGCAACGCATTTCTTTAGATGATAATATAAAATTAAAAAATACAATTGTAACAATTGGAAAGTTTGATGGAATACATAAGGGACACGAAAAACTTCTTGAAGTTATAGTTAACAATGCTAATGGCAGACAGAAAGTAGTTCTTACTTTTGAAACTACACCTTCAGCATTCCTTAAAAATAATGCCAACAAAACAATTGTGACAGAAGAGGAGAAGCAGATTCTTTGTGAACAGCAGGGCGTTGATGTGTATATGAAAATGCCTATGAAGAAAGAGTTTCTTGCACTTTCTCCGGATGAATTTGTATCAAAAATTTTAAAAGATAAAATTGGTGCCACAACTATTGTATGCGGACCGGATTTTCATTTTGGTGCAAAGGCTTCAGGAAATGTTCAGTTTTTGAAGGACAATCAGAAAAAATATGGTTATAATCTTATAGTTGTAGAGAAGGAACAGTATCACAACAAAGATATAAGCAGTACTAGTATTAGAAAAAAAATAACAGAAGGTAAGATGCAGGATGTAAATGAAATGCTTGGACATCCTTACAGGATAATCGGTAAGGTTGAGCAGGGCAAGCACTTGGGACGAACAATCGGACTTCCAACAGCTAATATCATTCCTGATGAAACTAAGTTATTGCCTCCTAATGGCGTCTATAGAACAGTTGTGGTAGTTGAAGGTCAGACTTTTAATGCCATAAGCAACGTAGGCGTAAATCCTACAGTTGAAACAGGTACAAAGATAAAAGTTGAAACCCACATAATTGACTATGAGAACTATATATACAATGAAATCGTTCAGGTACAGTTTTATGATTTCATAAGACCGGAGCGAACATTTGACAGCTTAGAGAAATTGAAACAGCAAATCGAAGCAGATATAGAAACCTGTAGAAGAATTGTTGGGAATAAATAAGATAAAAAGTTAATAATAAAATGTTGTGAGAAGCTACGCATAATGCGTAGCTTCTTTCGTCGATAGTAGATGCTAGGAATTGTAATGTGTTTCTAAGAGAAAAATTTCTAAGCCTAATATATAGTTTTTCTGAAAATTGGTTGCATTTAACTATATTATAGACAAAATATAAACAAATCATATGTTGAAACAACTGATGTACCCCAAAATAGAAAAAAGTTAAAATATCTGGGTACGTTTTGCCGAATTATCAGGTAAAATATACAACATAATATATATGCAAACAGTCGATGTACCCCGAAATAAGAAAAAGTTAAAATATCTGGGTACATTTTATCAAATTATCAAGCAAAAAAATACAACATAATATATATAGAAAAGCTAAACGTACCCCAAAATAGAAAAAAGTTTGAATTTCTGGGTACATCTCACTAAATTATCATTAAAAATACACAACACATTGTATAAATGAATGGAAAACGTACCCCAAAAAATATAGAATTGAAAATATCTGGGTACGCAGGTAAATTAAATAAAAAACAAGCATAAAATGAATTAATGATATAGTTTAAAGTTTGATTACACGGATTGCTACGTGCTACGCACTCTCGCAATCCACCCACAAATTCGCATATCGCAAAGCAAAGCTTTGCTTTTATGCTTATTTGTGGGGCGTGTGCCAAGGTCATGGATGTGCCTTTGTGCAAGCACAGACACATCCATGACCTTGGCACACTGTAATCAAAAATGCTATTTTAAAATTCACAAAAAATTAACTATATTAATAAAAAGGGCGAACAAAATTAAAATAATTAATTTTAAACTTTAGAAAGTTAAAAAAACAAAGAAAATACATTGACATTTTTTTGCGACTTTTTATAATGGGTCACATAAGACAAAGGCGTCGTACAGAGATTTTTGTACGCGCCTTTTTCTTTTACTGAAAAATATTTTAGGACAAAGGAGAAACGAGATGGAAGTAAAAGGTATTAGACATGAGGCATTTGATTGTGAAAAGTATGTATCAGGTAAGAGCATGGAAGATGTAATGGCTGACTATGGTCTTACAAGTGTTGTAAAGTTAGGTTCAAATGAAAATATGTATGGACCATATGATATTGCACTTAATGCAATGGGAGAGGAAGTTAAAAAGCTTAATATATATCCGGAAAAAAATTATATAAAATTAAAAAAAGTTGTAGGAGAGAAATTTGGTGTTGACGGTGATTGGATAAGCCTTGGACATGGTGCAGGAAATGTGCTTGATGAAGTTGCAAAGACATTATTAGAAGATGGAGATGAAGTATTAGTACCACGGCAGTCATACAGATTGTATCGTGAAATTTCAAAAATTATGGGTGCTAAAGTAATTGAAGTACCATTAAATGATAACTACACAATGGAATTAAAAGATTTTAAGGAAAAACTTACAGATAAAACAAAAATCGTATGGATTTGTAATCCAAACAACCCAACAGGTTCAGTAATTGACAAAGATACATTTGATAATTTCGTAGAGGCGCTTCCTGAAAAATGTTGGTTAGTAATTGATGAAGCATATGCTGATTTTGCCAATCCTGATGATTTACCTGATGTAATGAAATATATTAAAGCAGGTAAGCAGGTAATTAACATTAGAACATTTTCAAAATATTATGGTTTAGCAGGTGGACGTATTGGTTACCTTGTAGCAAATCCTGAATTTGTAAACTGGTATGACACAGTAAGCGAACCATTTAATGCTAACAGAATCGGTCTTGCCGGAGCAGTTGCATTAATGAGCGAAGAAGGACAGGCTGAATGTAAAAAATATGGCGACAAGATGATTGCTGACAGAGAAATGTTAAATGAAGAACTTACAAAATTAGGATGTGAATGTTTCCCATCACAGGCTAACTTCGTATTTTTCAGTACACCATATGATGCCGGTGAAATCGCAGAAATGTTATTAAAAGTTGGTGTTATTGTAAGACCTTGCGGTGGTTGGGGATACAACAAACATCTTAGAGTATCAATTGGTACAACAGAACAGAACAAGATTTTCCTTGAAGAATTTAAGAAGGTTCTTGAAACATTAAGCAAATAAAAATCCATATTAAACATATGAAAATTGGAATTAGACTTACATTAAAAATTGAATTATCGTAGAAAAATTCAATCAACAAAAAACAGGAGAAAAATATGAAAGTAGCAATTTGTGATTATAAAGAACCTCTTAACAGAGACTTGGAAATTGAAAAATCAGTTTTTAAAAAATTCCTTGGAGAAGACACAGAAATTTCTCTTTATGTACATGAAGGTGATAATGAGAAATTTAAAGAAGCAATTAAAGATGTAGATGGAATACTTACATCATATTTGGAGTTTCCAAAAGAAATAATAAACAGCAATCCGAATTTAAAAGGAATTTCAATTGAAGCTACAGGTTACAACTTCGTAGATGCGGATGCAGCACAAGAACAGGGAACAGCAGTAGCGGTTATCGGAGAATATTGTACACAGGAAGTTGCAGATCATTCAATGGCATTAATGCTTGCAGTTGCAAGAAAATTAAAACATTATGACAGAGAAATAGAATACAAACATGTATATGATTACAACTCAACATCAGGAATGATTAGACTTGAAGGTTCAACATTTGGAATTTTAGGTCTAGGAAAAATCGGAAAAGCAGTTGCCAGAAGAGCACAGGGATTTGGAATGAATGTTATAGCCTATAGTCCAAGCTGCAAACCGGAAGTAGCTGAAAGCTTAGGAGTAAAACTTGTAAGCAAAGAAGAATTATTTGAAACATCCGATGTAATTAGTGTTCATATGAGACTTACACCTGAAAATGAAAATATGTTAAACCGTGAAGCCTTTGCAATGATGAAAAAGAAACCAATTATTGTGAATGTTTCAAGAGGAAGCATGATAGATGAAGAGGCTTTGCTTGAAGCTTTAAATAATGGTCAGGTTTTCGGCGCAGGACTTGATGTTTTGGTTGAAGAAACTAATGAAAATACATTAAAGTGTCCATTTGTTGGACGTGAAGATGTAGTATTAACACCACATACAGCATTTTATTCAGACTTTGCATTATATGAATGTCAGAGAATAGGTGCAGAAAACTTATGTTACATCTTAAGAGGGGAGCAGGACAAGGTATTTAGAATGGTTAACGATGTAGATGTTACAAAGTTTGCAAAATAAAGGAAAGGTATACGAAAGACAATGAAGAAACTAGAGATAAGAAAAGCATTGGAACAAATGGATAAAAAAGTATATTTCACAAGTCTGGCTATTGTTGTCTTAATGGTTTTGGCTTTAATCTTCATACCAAACACAGTAAAAATTGCAATCGAAAGTACATTTAATGTTTGCATAAACCACTTTGGTTGGATGTATATACTTGTAAGTGTTTTTTGTTTCGGACTTTTCTTTTATCTCTATTTTGGAAAATATGGCAATATAAAATTTGGAAGTCCTGATGATAAACCAAGATTTTCAACGTTTAGCTGGGCAGCAATGATTTTTACATCAGGAGCAGGATCTAGTACAGTAATTCTTGGATTTGCAGAGCCAATATATTACCTAAAAAATACACCATTTCATATAAAGGCAATGTCAACGCAGGCTTATGAATATGCTCATATGTATGGACAGTTTCACTGGGGATTTAGTGCATGGGCTTTTTATATCCCGGCAGTTACCGCAATCGGATATATGTTATATGTAAGAAAAACAAGAGATGTAAAATTGTCAGGAACATTAACTCCAATATTTGGAGAAAAATTTAAAGATGGAATAATTGGAAAGATAATTGACATTGTAGTAGTTTTCGGAATTATTGCATCAATAACCACTTCATTAGGTTTGGGAGTTCCGGTAATGTCAAAACTTATTTCAAGCGTATTACATATAAAGGATGGCTTATCATTACAGATAGTTGTATATCTTATATGGTTTATGATTTTCGGTTGGAGTGTTTTCAGAGGACTTGAAAAAGGAATAAAGAAATTAACAGATGTAAATATGCTAATAATTTTCATATTCCTTGGAGTTGTAGGAGTGCTTGTTTCTATATCAAAAATTTTTGAAATGGAATTAAACAGCATAGGCTTATATCTTCAGAATCTTCCAAGAATGATATTTTATACAGACCCATTTGGCAATCAGAATTTTGTTCATGATTGGACAATGTTTTACTGGGGATGGTGGTTATCTTTCTTACCGATTATGGGAATTTTTATAGCCAAAGTTTCAAGAGGAAGAACATTAAAACAGGTTATTTTAGGACAAATGGTTTGGGGAAGTCTTGGATGTTGCACATTCCTTGGAATCCTTGGAGGATATTCATTATATCTTCAGAAAAACGGAATTGTAGACTTAGTTTCAATTCTTGAAAAAGAAGGTAATGAAGGAGTTGTTCTTGCAATAATGCAGACTTTACCTTTTAGCAAAATATTGATAGTACTTCTTGTAATTCTTTGTTTTGTATTTCTGGCAACAACAATAGATTCAACAGCAATGGTACTTGGAACGGCAACGTCTAAAAACTTAGATCCTGAGGAAGATCCTCATTTGCTTAATCGTTTTAGCTGGGCAATAGCAATATTTGCCATAGCCATCGGATTGTCAACAGTTGGAGGATTAAAACTTATACAAAAGTTTGCCATAGTACTGGGATTTCCACTAATATTTATAGTTTTCTTAATATCATATTCGGCAATAAAAGCCATGAAACAGGATTTTGGGAAGATGACAAAAGAAGAAATTATAGCTGTATGTCAGGGCACAGGTGAAAGTACACAAACAAATGAAACAGAAGAAAAGACAGAGATTAAATTTGCAAAGAGTACAGATGGAAACAGTAAACCATTAAAAGCAACAAGAGATGAAAAACGGGAACAGAAAACTATTAAAAAGATGAAATGCCAGAAAGCATAAAATCTTTTAATAAATTAGGTACACAATAAAAAAGTACGTAGAGTACAAAAAGAAAGGAAGGACTGAAATTATGAACAATAATTTTAAAAAGTATTTAACCCTTATAATACTTGGTTTGGCAGGTGGCTCAATTTACATATTCCCCTATTTAAAATATGTATTTTATGACCCACTAATTCAGGTATTGCATATTTCAGATACACAGTCTGGTTTGTTACTTACAATGTATGCAATAGGATGTGTGATTCTTTATATTCCAGGAGGAATTTTAGCAGATAAGATGAATCCTAAAAAAGCACTGATGTTGTCGTTGGCAGTGGCAACAATATTAACAGGTGCATTTGCAGTAACAATTTTGTTAGATTTACCTGGAAGCGTTGCTTATGGTATTTCATTAGTAATATGGTTGCTTATAGCTTTTGCGTCAGGATTTGTATTCTGGACAGCAATTCTTAAAGCTATAAGAATAATAGGAACTGAAGAAGAACAGGGTACAATGTATGGAATTTATTATGCTGCAAATGGTACAACAGCAGCAATTATTGCAGCAGTAAACTTATGGGCTTACAATGCCGGTGGTGGAGATTCCAATATGAAGTCAGGCTTCTTCTGGGCAGTAGTTTCAATGGCAGCATTTACATTATTGGCAACAATTTTAATAGCAATATTCTTAGAAGGAAAGTCAGATAAGGATTTATCAACAGCAGAGGAAGATAAGTTCCATTTTGGAGATGTAGTTACAGTACTAAAGAATCCGGCAGTATGGATGATTTCAGTAGTATTCTTCTGTGTATACGGTGTATATAGTTGCTCATCATACTTTACACCATACCTTACAGACATAGTAAAATTATCAACAACGGCAGCAGGTGTTTGTGCAATTCTTCGTCAGTACATAGTAATGCTTGTAGCAGCACCTCTTGGTGGCATTCTTGCAGATAAAGTATTTAAATCAACACTTGCTTGGTTCAGATGTGGTGGAGTCATCTTGGCAATTTCAATTATTCTTGTTATATTAGTAGGAACAGGTGCACCTTCAATGTTAATTGCAGTATTAACATTAATTCCTGGATTATTCAGTATGTGTCTTTATGGAGTAATGTTCTCTACAATGCATGAAATAAACATTCCTGTAAAAGTAGCAGGTACGGCAATTGGTATTGCATCAATCGTAGGTTACCTTCCTGATATGTTCCTTAACACAATTTTTGGTAACATTCTTGATAAGTCAGCAGGAGCAAGTGGATACTTCCAGATATTTGGTATACTTGCAGCGTTTTGTGTAATCGTAGTTGTAATTTGTTCATACCTTTATGCAAAATATGTTAAACCTGTAAGAAAGGCAAATAAATAATTAAAATAAATATGAAACCCGGGAATAGCAGGAACGCCCCTGCCTCTCGGGTTTGTTTTAGAATAAAGAGGGGGTAAAATGGAGAATAAAAAATTAAATAATAATTTAGAAGAAACAAGGTTTAATGAAATATTAAATAAGTATAAGCCGTTAGGACAGAGAATTCTTGACTGGATGAACGAAAATCCAGAGGTTTCAGGCAATGAAAAGAAAACCAGCGAATTTCTTATAAATATTCTAAAGGAACAGGGATATAAAATTGTATCACCAAGAGCTAGAATGAAATATTCTTTTTATGCAACAAAAGAAGAAAAATCAGAGCTTAATCTTCCAAAAGTTGCAATAATATGTGAATATGATGCAATGGAAGATATAGGTCACGGATGTGGACACAGTGCAAGTTGTGCAGCAAGCATTATTTGTGCGTTAGCAATGGAAGAAACATATAAGGACTTTCCGTTTCAAATAGACTTAATAGGAACACCAGATGAGGAAATAAGTGGTGGAAAAATAAAAATGATGGAGCATGGTGCCTTTGATGATTATGAGTTTGCAGTGGTGATTCAGGCAAACTCCGTTAATCAGCCATATTTTAGAACATTAGCATCAAGTGATATGCTTATTAATTTTTATGGAAAGCAGGCTCACGCGTCAATGAATCCGTGGGAAGGTGTAAGTGCACTTAACGGAGTTCAATTATTTTTCCACGGACTTGATATGCTTCGTGTGGGTCTTGAAAAGGGCGACGATGTTCAGGGAGTTATATTAGATGGTGGAAAAATTCCAAATGTAATACCTGAAAAGGCTACAGCCTATGTTTATCTTCGTTCAAAAACAATTAACAGACTTATGAAGTTGAAAAAGAAAGTGGAACAATGCGCTAAAGGGTGTGCAATGGCTGTTGATAATAAGTATGATTATTCACAGAATAATCCTGATTATGCAGAAGTATTTATTGGAAATACTGAAAAGAAAATTGTTTGTGATATAATGGATGAGTTAAATCTTAACTGGGAAATAGCAGATGAACCAAGAGGCTCCAGTGATGTTGGAAATCTTGATACATTAATACCTGTGTTTAATCCTGTTATAGCAACAGAAGTGTCGGAAACAAAACTTTATTCAAAAGAGTTTGCAGAATTAATGAAGACAGAAAAGGGTACACACGTAATGGTTACCGGAGCAAAAGTTATGGCAAGGATAATTGAAAAAATGGCCTTTGAGAAAGGTTTACTTGAAAAAGTAAAGGAAGAACATAGGGAATATAGAAGCAATGTGTTAGAGTGATTTTTGAAAAATAGATTAATATCTAATAATTGATATTTGAAAAAATACAAAAATTTATGCAAAAAAAATATTGTAAAATCATATAAAAAATATTGACATTTGCAATTACCTTTGTTAGTATAAACGAGTATGTTTAACCTACACGCAGTACTTGGATACTCCATCCGATACTTCAGTGTATGGGGATATTTTAAAATTTAGGAGGAAATATAAATGATTTCAAAAGAAGTAAAAGCTCAGTTAACAGCAGAATATGGTAAGACACCTACAGATACAGGTTCACCAGCAGTTCAGGTTGCAATCTTAACATACAGAATCAAAGATTTAACTGAACATTTAAAGACAAACCACAAAGATCATCATTCAAGAAGAGGTCTTCTTAAGATGGTAGGTAAGAGAAGAGGTTTACTTGACTACATTAAAGAAAACGATGTTGAAGAATACCGTGCTTTAATTGAAAAATTAGGAATTCGTAAATAATAATAAATTTTATTTGAGAGTTTTTATGAACAAAGAAACAGAATGTGTAGAAATACATATTCTGTTTTTCTTTTATTTGGAATTGAATTTGGTGGTTTACTGCAAATGATAAAAAAACTCAATAACTGTTGTTTATATATTTTTTTAATTGACATATACCCTATAGGGGTATACAATTCGAATTGAAATAAAAGTATTTTAGGAGGTTAGGACTATGATTAAGACAACTTTAGGTATAGAAGGTATGATGTGTGGAATGTGCGAAAGTCATATTAACAACGCCATAAGAAATAATTTTAAAGTTAAAAAGGTTAATTCATCTAAAAACAATGGTCAGACAGAGATTATATCAGAAGAGTTGTTGGATAAGAATAAGTTAAAAAAAGTAATAGAAGAAACAGGTTATACTTTAACATCAGTTAATGTAGAAGAATATAAGAAGAAGTTTTCTTTGTTTGGAAGATAGAGTAAAAGATAAAAATAAAACAATAAAAATATAGAAAAATACTAAAAAATGAAGGCAAGTACAGTTATGCGTACTTGCTTTTTATTATTGTTTTGTTTATAATGTAAAGGATTGCGTATATTTATGAAAATATACTTTATGAAAGCAATGCACATTTTGCAGAAGAACCTAGCCGAAGCCACTGTAAAGACTATTATGATTTAAGCTAGTTATTGTAATTATTAGTTACATAGTGATTTTTACAGTAGTTTCGGATTCTTCTGCAGAGAGAAAATAAAAAGGAGAAGTTACTATAGAAAGTAACGAAAGAGAGTTATGTATAAGAGTTTTAGTATGGAGCTTGCAGGCAGAACACTTACAGTTGATGTAGGACGTGTAGCAAAGCAGGCTAACGGTGCAGCATTTATGCACTACGGTGATACAACAGTATTATCAACAGCAACAGCATCAGATAAGCCTAGAGAAGGTGTTGATTTCTTCCCACTTTCAGTAGAGTTTGAAGAAAAGATGTATTCAGTAGGAAAAATCCCTGGTGGATTTAATAAAAGAGAAGGAAAAGCATCAGAAAATTCAGTTCTTACAGCACGTGTTATTGACCGTCCTATGAGACCTTTATTCCCTAAGGATTACAGAAATGATGTTTCACTTAACAACTTAGTAATGTCAGTTGATCCTGAGTGCAGACCTGAATTGGTTGCAATGCTTGGTTCAGCAATTTCAACATGTATTTCAGACATTCCATTTGATGGTCCATGTGCAATGACACAGGTTGGTATGGTAGATGGAGAATTTGTTGTTAACCCAAGTCAGGCAGTTTGGGACAATGGTGATTTGCAGCTTACAGTTGCTTCAACAAAACAGAAAGTTATTATGATTGAAGCAGGTGCAAACATTATCCCTGAAGCAAAGATGATTGAAGCTATTTACATGGCACACGATATCAACCAGACAATTATTGAATTTATTGAAAAAATCGTTGCAGAAGTTGGAAAAGAAAAACACACATATGAAAGTTGTGCAATTCCTGAAGAATTATTTGCAGCAATTAAGGAAATTGTTCCTCCAGCAGAAATGGAAGTTGCTGTATTTACAGACGATAAGCAGACAAGAGAAGCAAACATTAAGGAAATTACAGAAAAGTTAGAAGAAGCTTTTGCTGACAATGAAGAATGGCTTGCAGTACTTGGTGAAGCAATTTATCAGTATCAGAAGAAGACAGTTCGTAAGATGATTCTTAAAGATCACAAGCGTCCTGACGGAAGAGCATTAGACCAGATTAGACCACTTGCAGCAGAAGTTGACATTGTACCTAGAGTTCACGGTTCAGCTATGTTTACAAGAGGACAGACACAGATTTGTAACGTATGTACTTTAGCACCATTATCAGAAGCACAGAAGATTGACGGACTTGACGAAAATGTTAAGACAAAGAGATATATGCATCATTATAACTTCCCATCATACTCAGTTGGTGAAACAAAGCCATCAAGAGGACCGGGACGTAGAGAAATCGGACACGGAGCTTTGGCAGAAAAGGCATTAATGCCGGTTCTTCCTTCAGAAGAAGAGTTTCCATATGCTATCAGAACTGTTTCTGAAACATTTGAATCAAACGGTTCAACATCTATGGCAAGTACATGTTCATCATGTATGTCATTAATGGCAGCAGGTGTTCCAATTAGGTCAATGGTTGCAGGTATTTCATGTGGTCTTGTTACAGGCGAAACAGATGATGATTATGTTTTACTTACAGATATTCAGGGACTTGAAGATTTCTTCGGTGATATGGACTTTAAGGTAACAGGTACAACAGAAGGTATCACAGCTATTCAGATGGATATTAAGATTCACGGTCTTACAAGAGACATCGTTGAAGGTGCTATTGCAAGAACAAGAGAAGCAAGATTATTCATTATGGATACATGTATGAAACCAGCAATTGCTGAACCTCGTAAAGAAGTTAACGCATATGCACCAAAGATTGAAACAATCCAGATTAATCCTGATAAGATTGGTGATGTTGTAGGTAAGAGTGGTAAGGTTATCAATGCCATTATTGAAGAAACAGGCGTTAAGATTGACATTTCTGATGAAGGAATGGTTTCAGTATGTGGTGTTGACAAGGATATGATTGATAAGGCTCTTAAGTACATTAAGACAATTGTAACTGATTTCGAAGAAGGAATGATTCTTGAAGGAACGGTTGTAAGCATTAAGGAATTTGGTGCTTTCATCGAATTTGCTCCTGGCAAGGAAGGAATGGTTCACATTTCTAAGATTGCTAAGGAAAGAGTTGAGCATGTAGAAGATTACCTTACACTTGGTGACAAGGTTAAATGTAAGTGTCTTGGAAAAGATAAGATGGGAAGAATCAGCTTCTCAATTAAGGATGCTCAGTAAGAACTTACTTGAAATAAATACATTAAAAATATTAACCTGCATTGGCTTTGCTGATGCAGGTTTTTTAAAAACAGCATTAAATAAACAAAAGAAGAAGGTGAAAGTATGGCATATAATGAGCTGGTTAAAAATTTCAAACGAATACGTGATTATATGAGAGAATTTTATGTTTACGGATTCAAAAGCCGAGATGAATTTACCAAAAAGAGCGCACGCTCATATGACGATGAACGACGCCGTTTGGAAAGCTGGCTTGGTGATTATATGCAGTTTCGCCAGACAGCAGAAGGCAAAAATATGTTTCTCTCAATCGACAGTCGTTTAACTAAACATAATCCACTGTTTAAAGCATGGAAAACGAAAAGCTTTACAGATGGAGATATTACTTTAAACTTTATTATTATGGATATATTGTCAGAGCTGGGAATTAGTATGACACTTGGAGAAATAACAGATGCTATTGATGAACATTTATCTAAGTTTTCTAATCCAAGAATGTTTGATGAATCTACAGTTAGAAAGAAACTTAAAAAATACGTGTCATTGGGCATTTTGTCGTCAAAGAAAAAGGGAAAGATAATGTATTACCAAAGAGCTGAAAGCGTAGATTTGCCTGATAAAAATATGCTTGATTATTTTTCAGAAGTGCTGCCCTGTGGAGTTATAGGTTCCTATTTGCTTGATAAGACGGAGAGTAGTGAGAGCAATTTTGCTTTTAAACATCATTACATAACAGGGACAATGGACAGTGAAGTTCTTTATTTGATTTTTAATGCAATTAGAGAAAAGAAAAGTGTAACACTTGAAACAGTTAACAAGAAAAAGAAATTGATAACTGAAGACAATGTGATTCCGATTAAGGTAATGATAAGTGCGCAAAGTGGCAGACAGTATCTTATGGCATATGCACCACGAATTAAGAGAATAAAATCATTTAGAACAGACAATATAGTTTCTGTTAAACTTAAAGATAAATGTGAACGTTTTGATGAACTCCAGGAACAATTTAAAAAGATGCAGCCACATATTTGGGGAGTAAGCACTCAGGGAAGTCCCGGTTCAAGAATGGAACATGTGGAATTTACAATTCATTATGCAGATGATGAAAAGTTTATCAGAAGGCGTTTGGAGAGAGAAAAGCGTTGTGGAACAGTTGAACACATTGATGACAACACAAGTAGATTTTCGGTGGATGTGTTTGATTCGAGTGAGGTTATTCCGTGGATTAGAACTTTTATTTGTAGAATTGTGGATATTCAGTTTTCAAATAAAGAATTGGAAAATCAGTTTAAAAAAGATATTGAAGATATGAACAGGTTGTATGGCATAGGAGGTGATGAGTAAATGATTTTCAGTGAACTTTATGGAGCATATTATAATACAGTTGCGGCTATTCTTACGGAAGCTATTGCTCATCCCATAACTGACCAGTGTATGAATGAAATTATAAAGAAATATGCTTTTTCAGAAAGCGTATGGGCAATTCCGGATGCCATAAAGGAAGAAAGGTGGCAATTAATATTGCCTGATGGAACAACCCCGATTAAAAATAAACCTTCCATGCCAATTACACTATTACAAAAACAATGGCTGAAAGCTATAGGGTGTGATCCAAGAATAAAACTTTTTGGTGATTTTGATTTGGACTATGCTGATGTTGACCCCCTTTTTTTACCAACAGATTATATTATTTTTGACAAATATTCTGACGGTGATGATTTTACGGACGAAAATTATATTTCGAATTTTAGACTAATCCTTGATGCAATAAAAAATAAATATCCGTTAAGAATTGAAACTTTAAATAGAAAAGGAAATTTAGTAGGGCAGGTTGTTTTGCCTGAGTATCTTGAGTATTCAGAAAAAGATGATAAGTTTAGATTAATCAGTGCAGGAAAGCGATTTGGCAGCACAATAAATCTTGGCAGAATTGTTAGTTGCAAGAGGGAAGAAAAGGCATTTGAAGGAATGCCTGAGAAAAGAAGTAAGGCAAGGCCAAGAAGTGTAGTATTTGAATTAAAAGATGAGAGGAATGCAATGGAACGTGTGCTTTTGCATTTTGCACACTTTGAAAAGACAGCTGAGAGAATAGACGAAAATAGATATTCAATAAAAGTTTATTATGACAAAGAGGATGAAACAGAGATAGTAATCCGCATATTATCATTTGGTCCAATGATTAAAGTTACGGCACCTGTGCATTTTATAGATTTAATAAAACAAAGATTAATTGAGCAAAAGAAGTTGTGAGCATTATGTTCGCAACTTTTTTTCCGTGATAAAGAAATGAAAATTTTATAGAATAACGGTGTAATCAAAAAGTAAGAGATAAGAAAAAATAAGTGGATAATGCTTTTGGCATACCAATTAAGAAAGAGGGAGTGATATTATGTTGGAAATAAAAGGAAAAGTAAATACAGCAATATGTTATGCTAAAGTTATAGATGAGGGGGCAATAGACCAGATTCAAAGAATGTGTGATTATAATTTAACAGAAGGCTGCAAAGTCAGAATTATGCCTGATGTACATCAGGGAAAGGGTTGTACCATAGGAACAACAATGACGGTTAAGGATAAGGTTTGTCCTAACATTGTTGGAGTTGATATTGGCTGTGGAATGTACACTGTGAAGTTGGCTGATAAAACGTTGGATTTTGAAAAAATAGATGAGGCGTGTCATTATATTCCATCAGGAATGAAAGTGTGGGAAGGAAGAATGGAAAGATTTGATCTTACACAACTTCGCTGTTACCGAGCTTTGAAGAATTCTAAAAGACTTGAGCGTTCTTTGGGAACACTTGGGGGTGGAAATCATTTTATAGAAATTGATAAGTCGTCTGATGGAACGTATTATCTTGTGATTCATTCAGGAAGCAGAAACTTGGGAAAACAGGTAGCAGAAATATACCAGCAGCTTGCAATTGATCTTCATTCGGGAAAAGAGGAGTATTTCAAAAAAAGAGATGAAATTATAAAAACATATAAAGCAGAAGGACGACGATCAGAAATACAGAATGTATTAAAAGGGCTTAAAAAAGAATATGCATCAGGTGAACCGGATGTACCAATGGATCTTTGCTGGTTATATGGCTCTTTTATGGAAGATTATCTTTATGATGTGGAAATATGCCAAAAGTTTGCAAAGAGAAGCAGAGAAAAAATGGCTGAGATTATTTTGGAAAGAACAGGAATGACTGCTAAGGAGCAGTTCCATACAATTCATAATTATATTGATGTTGACGAGATGATTCTTCGAAAGGGTTCAATTGCAGCTCATAAGGATGAGAAAGTTTTGATTCCAATTAATATGCGTGATGGCTCAATTATTGCTATGGGAAAAGGTAACCCGGAATGGAACTATTCGGCACCTCATGGGGCAGGGCGTGTAATGTCAAGAGCAACGGCTAAGCAGACAGTAAATATGGATGAGTATAGGGAGGCAATGAAAGGTATTTATACAACATCAGTAAACGAAAACACAATTGATGAGGCACCTATGGTTTATAAATCTTTAGATGATATAATTGATGTAATTAATGAGTCCGTAGATATAATTGAAGTAATAAAACCGGTATTTAATTTTAAGGCATCAGAGGATCAAAGACCATGGAAAAAAGAAGGAGGTGAATCAAATGGAAAAGCTGATTTGCAGTAAACTTCATGAAATTGAGAAAGAGAATAATGTTAAAATATTGCTGGCAGTTGAATCGGGAAGCAGAGCCTGGGGATTTGCTTCCCCTGACAGCGATTATGATGTAAGATTTATATATGTACGACCAAAGGAAGATTACCTTCGCCTTGACAATGTTAGGGACGTTATAGAATTGCCAATTGATGATGTGTTAGATATTAACGGTTGGGATTTGCAGAAGACGCTTAGACTGCTTTATAAATCAAATCCAACATTATTTGAATGGTTTTCTTCTCCAATAGTATATTTAGAAACAGACTTTGCTGACAGATTTAGAAAAATTATGGGAGAATATTTTTCTACAAAGAAAAGCCTGTATCACTATATAAGTATGGCGGAGGGAAACTATCGTGAATATCTAAAAACTGAAATGGTAAGGGCAAAGAAATATTTCTACGTACTAAGACCAGTGTTGGCATGCAGATGGATTCTTGAAAAGGGAACACCGCCACCGATGTTGTTTAGAGAATTAATGGAAAGTGAACTTCCAAAAGAACTAGTGCCGGAGGTAGAAAAACTTCTGGACTTGAAAATGAACTCACCGGAAATAAAAGAAATTCCACGCGTTGACAGAATCAATAAATACTTAAATGAATCTATTGAGGAAATAAAAGTTAAGTTAAAATCAGCGGGAGAAAATAAAGAAGTGCAGTGGGAGGAACTGAATAAAATGTTTTTGGAAGAGGTAGGAGAATAAGGGAAAGCAAATGAAGTTTATAAAATTTATAACAATAGTGTTGATTTTAATAGTATTTATAGAAGGCTTTAATGGAGAGTTTGCAAACCCAACCATGTTTGACATAATAAAATGGATATTTTGCATTGCTCTTGTAGGAATATGGTTAATTGCTTATGTAAAGCAGAATAGGCGATGATTACATATGTTATAAGTGAGCGTAAATTTATATGAATGCTATATGGGAAAAATACATACACAATGAATTTGTTGACAATATGGCATATAAGCCATATAATAATTGAAAAGGAGACTATATGACTGATTTTAAAATAGTGGCTTATGAAAAAGAAAATGGGGAAGTTCCTGTCGAAAAATTTTTGGAGGATGTTAATCCAAAGATGAGAGCTAAAATATATGGATTATTGGAAATTCTACAGGAAAAGGGAAATAGACTTAGAGAACCATATAGTAAACACTTGGAAGATGGAATTTTTGAATTGCGTTGTAAATTTGGAAATGATATTACAAGAATATTATATTTTTTCTATTATGAGGGAAGAATTGTAATGACAAATGGTTTTGTGAAGAAAACACAAAAAACCCCAAGAGAAGAGATACAGATTGCAAAGGATAGAAGAAAAGATTTTATAGAAAGGGTGATGAAGAATGAGAACATTTGACGATATGCTTTCGAAACAATTGAAAGATGAAGAATTTAGGAAAGAGTATGAAGCAATTCAGCCGGAGATGGATGTAATAAGAGCAATAGTTGATGCAAGGACATCTCAGAATTTAACACAAAAAGAACTTGCAGAACGAACAGGAATTAATCAGGCAGATATAAGTAAGTTGGAAAATGGAACGAGAAATCCATCAGTAAATTTGCTTAAACGATTAGCAGAAGGGATGGGAATGGCTCTTAAGATTGAATTTGTACCTAAACAGAAAATTTGAAAAATTAAGGAGATATTTGAAAGAGAATAAATTATAACAAGAAAGAAGGAACTCCCTACGACAACAATAGATTGTCTTTAAGCTGTTCCTTCTTTTTATATTATATAAAAATTGATTATAAGTATTGTTTTGCGAGTTGTAATTCCACAACACTATCAGAATATCTGTAGCTTATGCTTCTATTTTTTCTTATTCAAGAAGTATAATACTTCATGTTTTCGTGGGTCTTTTACATTTGGCGCAGGGAATTTAACCTTGCCGAACCACCACTTAAATACTACAAAATATAATCCGATTGAAAGTATGGCTCCACAGATTAAATCAATGACTGAGTGCTGTTTCAGGAAAACAGTTGAAAGGCAAATGAGAACCGTAAGAACCCATGAAACTTTCTTAATGCGTTTTCTTGAATTAAGTTTCTGCATATGCTTACTTTTAACCAAACAAAGATGAGCAGAAATTGTGGCAAAAACGTGAATGCTTGGGCAAACATTAGTAGGTGTATCACTAGCGTAAAGGAACTGAACGATAGTTACTAGAATGTTGTCGCGACCAATATCTGTCAATCTTAAATTAAGTCCGTTAGGAAATACTGTGTATACAATAAGTGCAATTGTCATTCCTGTAAACTCATAGGCACACATTCTATAGAATTCTTTCTTTGAATGGTAAAACAAAAAAAGAAAAACAGCAGGTATGTACAGAAACCAAATCAGATATGGTATTACAAACCATTCACAGAATGGAATCATGTCATCAAGGGGACAATGTATAATATGTAATCCGGCATAATCCGGAGTTATTTTTTGCTCTAATATTAAAAACCATGGCAAATATATAAAAAAATACAATAAAGGCCAGGCGTGTTTGTACTTTGGAAGTTCTTTTTTTACTCTATTCATAACTCACCTTCTAAAATTGTATGAAAATAGCAGAAACTAAATGAGTAACTGCCACAATATTTTACATAGAAAAATATCATAAAATAAAAACAAATTATTAAAAATCTGTTATAATACTAAAGAATTTGAAAAAAACATATACATATCTTTAGAAACACATAAAAAAAAGTATAACATCCTTGTGAAAAAATACAAGCAGACATTTACAATGAATATAAAAAAATTAAAAATGAGTGTTTTGACACATAAATCGTATAAGAAAAGAAATGATACAAAACATCAAAAATGAAAAAGGAGAAATTAGTAATGAACATTAATCATATTATTGCAAATGAGCTTTCAGTTAAGCTTTGGCAGGTTGATGCAGCAATAAAACTTATAGATGAAGGAAACACCATTCCGTTTATTGCAAGATATAGAAAACCGGTAACAGGTGAATTAAATGATGAGCAGTTAAGAACACTTGATGAGCGTTTGAAATATCTTAGAAATTTGGAAGAAAAGAAGAAAACAGTTGTGGATTCCATAACAGAGCAGGGCAAGATGACAGACGAAATAATGTCTAAAATTGCCATGGCAGAAACAATTGTTGCAGTGGATGATATTTACAGACCTTTCAGACCTAAAAGAAAAACAAGAGCCACAGAGGCAAAGGCTAAAGGACTTGAACCTTTAGCTGATATTTTCTTAAAACAGGAAAAAAACAAAAATCCGGAAGAAGAGGCGAAAGCTTTTGTTAACGAAGAAAAAGGTGTAGCCAATGTTGCAGAAGCAATTCAGGGAGCAAAAGACATAATTGCAGAAATGGTATCAGATAGTGATGAGTTCCGTAAGGCTATTAGAAATATAGTTGTTAAACATGGTTTAATTGTTTCCAATACTAAAAATCCTGAGGAAAAAACACCATATGAAAACTATTATGATTATAGCGAAGGGGTAAATAAAATTCCGGGGCATAGAATCCTTGCCATTAACAGAGGTGAGAAAGAGAAAGTATTAAATGTAAAAATAGAAATGCCGGAAGAAAATATAATTGCATCCTTAGACAAAGTTATTATAAAAGGCGAATCTCAATTTAAACCGCTGTTAAAAGAGGCGATTGAAGATGGCTTTAAACGTCTTATAAAACCGGCAATTGAAAGAGAAATAAGAAGTCAGCTTACGGAAAAAGCTGAAGATGGAGCAATAACTGTATTTGGACAGAATCTTAAACAATTACTTATGCAGCCTCCTATTGCCGGAAGAAATGTTTTGGGCTGGGATCCGGCGTTTAGAACAGGATGTAAGCTTGCAGTTGTAGACAACACAGGAAAAGTATTGTATACAACGGTAATTTTCCCTACAGCACCGCAGAATAAGGTGGCTGAATCAAAGAAGATTGTTCTTGACATAATTAAGAAATACAATGTTAGTCTTATTTCCCTTGGAAACGGTACAGCTTCAAGGGAATCAGAAGCAGTAATTGTTGACATTATAAAAGAATGCCCTACAAAGGTAGAATATATTATTGTAAATGAAGCGGGAGCTTCCGTATATTCAGCAAGTAAGCTTGCAACAGAAGAATTTCCTAATTTTGATGTTGGACAAAGAAGTGCCACATCAATGGCAAGAAGATTACAGGACCCATTGGCTGAACTTGTAAAAATAGAACCGAAAGCAATAGGGGTTGGTCAGTATCAGCACGATATGAACCAGAAGAAACTGGATGAAGCATTATCTAACATTGTTGAAGACTGCGTTAACAATGTAGGCGTTGACTTAAATACAGCCTCAGCACCGTTACTTGAATATGTTTCAGGTATTAGTAAGACTATTGCAAAAAACATAGTTGAGTATAGAGAAGAAAACGGACAGTTTCAAAGCAGAAAAGATTTGCTTTCAGTAGCAAAGCTTGGACCTAAAGCTTTTGAACAGTGTGCCGGATTTATGAGAATAAGAGAAGGAAAAGAACCACTTGACTATACAAGTGTTCATCCTGAAAGTTATTCATCAGCAAAGAAACTTTTAAAAAAATACGGATTTTCAACTAAGGATATTCTTGGTGGAAATATTCATTTAACTGACGAAATAAAAGATGTTAAGGAAGTTGCCGAAGAAATAGGCACTGATCCCATAACATTAAGAGATATGATTAAAGAATTGGAAAAGCCGGGAAGAGATCCGAGAGAAGAAATGCCAAAGCCTGTTTTGAAAAGTGATGTTTTAGATTTTGATGACCTAAAAGAAGGAATGGAATTAAAAGGTACAGTAAGAAATGTAATAGACTTTGGTGCTTTTGTGGATATTGGTGTACATCAGGACGGACTTGTACACATATCAGAAATGAGTAACAAATTTATAAAACATCCGTTAGATGTTGTTTCTGTAGGAGACGTTGTAGACGTAAGAGTTCTTAGTGTAGACAAAGAAAGAAAACGTATACAACTCTCCATGAAGAAATAAAAATTAAATATTTTCAAACTAAAGTTCCTGAAATTGAAATCCTACAGTGGAATTTAAAAGATATAATTACTACAAGTGGTGATGGCTTGATAGATGTTAATGGGCTTCCAACATTAGATGATGAAGGATGGTTTGATGAATTTAAATAAAAAACTTTAAAATGTGAAAATATTGTGTTAATATAAAAACGTTGCTTAAATATTTAATACGTAATTAGTTAAAGAAAAAACTTTAATGTTTGGCAGGACGTTTTTGTAAAAGATAGATGGCCGAAATTAAGACCATCTATCTTTTTTTAAGCAGAGTAGTTGATAGACAAAAAGATAAAATGAACGGAGAAGTTAAGATGAAGTTTAATATTAAAAGCGATGTAGACACAACTCGTAAAGAAATTGAATCTGCGTTGAAAAACAATGAGCAGGAAAAACAAGAGACTCAGTCATATCTTAATAAAAAGAAGAATAACAAAGTAAAATGGGACAGAACTAAGTGGATTATTTCCATAATTCTTTTATTGGCTGGCATTATTTTTATAGGAGTAAACAACGGATTGGCATATAGTACTGTTAGAACAGGACACAAGAAGTACGAAGATGCCAAGGTTTATTATTTAAAATCAGATAGTAAATGTACACAGGAATTTAAAGGTTATGACGGAACCTTGGAAGATATGTCTATTTATATAGACAATCAGGGAAGAGAAAGTTCAAAGGGTTCAATGATTCTTACTGTAGTTGACAAGGATGGAAATGAACTTGCAACTACTTCAAAACCGTTAACAGGAATGAAAACAAGAAAGTATACTCATTTTACTTTTGAGAAGCCTGCTAAACTAAAAAGAAATGAATATTATACACTTATTATTCAGTGTGAAGATGCTTATAATCCACAGAAATTCGGTGTATATACAACGGACAAAAATAACAGTTACTTAAAGAGTGGAACAATTGATGGGCAGAAGTTGGCTGATGGAGAAAAAATAGCCATTTCCATGGAATTTCAGTTTTATAACACAGGTGCTTTAAGAATAATGTTTGGAATGCTTATTCTTTCGCTTATTTTTGTTTTAGTACCTTTTGGAGTAATAGAAGAAAAGTTTAATAAGAAGTTTAACAAGAACATATCACTTGATAAGATTCTTTCGAGAATTTTATTCTGGGTATCTCCTATAGTTGCCTACTTTATGGTTGAAAGTCTGTCATCTTTTACTGTAGGACCTATTTTAGAGTCTTTGTTTACAGTAAGAGGATTGTTAAATATTATTATTTATTATATTGTGCTATTTGTATTTTTTGCAATTACGAACAAGACACAGTATTCAGCTATTTTAATGTGTATAGCAATGTTTGTTCTTGCATTAACTAACTATTTTGTATTTGGCTTTAGAGGAATACCTGTGCTTGCAGCAGATGTTTTATCAATTGGAACAGCTTTAAATGTGGCAGATAGTTTTGAGTATACATTTGATATATATGTTCTTTGGGCAGTAAGCTTTTTAGTGGCATTCTCAGGAGCAATGTTTAGCTTAAAGAGCTATAAAGGATTAAAATTAAAGAAACGTTTGGTATCAGTAGCAGTTATTATTGCTATTGTTATCGGGGGATATAATTTCTATATTAATTCAAGTGGGGTAGTAAATGCTGGCATTATTGACAGTCAGTGGAAACCACAGTTAACATATGCTCAGAATGGCAGTGTGTTGTCATTTACAACATCATGGAAATATATTAAGAATAATAAACCTGATGAATACTCAACAGACGACGTTGAAAAAATAGCAAAGAATTTTAAGTCAGATTCAACAGACAAAAATTCTGCAAAAACAAAGAAAATGCCTAATGTAATTGCAATTATGAATGAATCATTGGCAGATTTAAATGTGGATGGACCTTTTGAAACATCAGAGGATTATTTGCCATTTATTCATAGTCTTACAAAAAATACAATTAAGGGTAAACTTTATGTGTCGATTGAAGGGGCAAATACTGCTAACTCAGAATTTGAATTCTTAACAGGAAATTCATTGGCGTTTTTTGCACCAAGAGCAGTACCATATAACAATTATGTTAAGGGCGTTGTTCCTTCATTAACAAGAACTCTTGTATCTCAGGGATATATGGGCAATAATTCATATCATCCATATAAGAGAAGCGGATGGAACAGAGAGAATGTATATAACAGCTTAGGATTTAATCATTTCTATTCAATGGAATATTACGAAAATCCTGAGTTTATAAGAAACTTTATTTCTGACAAAACAGATATGGAACAGATTACAAAAGATTATGAAAAGGCAAGAAGCAAGTCATCTGATCCGTTTTATTTGTTTAATGTTACAGTTCAGAACCACGGCGGTTATGTTGGAAATAGAGGTTTTGTAGATGCTGACATTCAGGTAACAAACAGTATGTTAAGCTCAGATGAAGTAGAACAGTATGTTACATTGGCAAAGAAGTCAGATGAAGCTTTCGAGGAGTTGACAAAATATTTTGAAAAAGTGGATGAGCCAACTATTATTGTAATGTTTGGAGATCACCAGCCACCTCTTAGCACAGATTTTTACAGTAATATTTTTGGAAAGAAAATAGATAATTTTACAGCTAAGGATACTGCAACGTGGTATTCAACACCATACGTAATCTGGGCTAACTATGACATAGAAGAAAAGCAGAATGAGGATATGAGTGCAAACTATTTATCTTCATATCTTTTAAACCTTATTGGGGCGGATATGACAGGATATAACAAGTATCTTTTAGACTTACAGAAGAAGATCCCTGTTCTTACCGGATTGTTCTACCAGGGAGATGATGGAGAATTTAGAAATATAGATGAAAAGTCAAAATATACTAAATACATAAATGAATACTCAAAAGTTCAGTATAATGGTTTATTTGATAAAAAACATAGATTGGAGGATTTCTTTTTCCTAAAAGATGGAGATTATCAAGTGAAAGAAGATAATTAAAAAAGCTAATTAAAAAAAGTTTGAAAAAATAAAAAAAGTTGTTGACAAATGTTGCCTAAACGTATATATTAATAGAGCAGTTTAAATCTGTAAGGGATCTTAGCTCAGCTGGGAGAGCATCTGCCTTACAAGCAGGGGGTCACAGGTTCGAGCCCTGTAGGTCCCATTACATTTTTAAATAAGCAACTTTTCGGCGAGATAGCTCAGTTGGCTAGAGCACGCGGTTCATACCCGCGGTGTCGAGGGTTCGAATCCCCCTCTCGCTACTTTTTTTATGCAAATATGGAATGTAAAAATGGCAGAATCACTTTTACATTCCTTTTTTTATCTAAAATTATTTCATTTTGTATTCTAGTGATACATTTATCGAAAAATGTGGTATACTAAAACAGAATGTGCGTTGAGCGAGGTGAATGTAATATGAGAATAGGAATGGGCTATGATGTTCATAAGCTTGTTGAAGATAGAAAATTAATACTTGGTGGAGTGGAAATTCCTTATGAGAAGGGATTGCTTGGTCATTCAGATGCGGATGTTGTAGTACATGCCATTATGGACGCATTACTTGGGGCAGCTGCACTTGGGGATATAGGAAAACATTTTCCGGACACTGATCCTAAATATAAGGATATATCAAGCATTGAATTACTTAAACATGTTGGAAAACTTTTAGATGAGAACAATTACAGAATTGGAAATATAGATGCAACAATTATTTGTCAGAGACCAAAGCTTGCACCATACAGAGAACAGATGATAAAAAATGTTGCTAAGGCATTAAACGTAGATACATCAAAGGTTTGTATCAAAGCAACAACAGAAGAAGGACTTGGATTTACAGGAGAAGGGCTTGGTATTTCATCACAGGCCATAGCCTTATTGGAAAATTAAAATGGAAGAATATAATTTACAGGAAATAAGAATAGAGGATTATAATAGTATAAAAGAATATTATCAGATGAGAAGGCCGGAGACGGCAGACAGCAATATACTTGATTTATATATTTGGCTTAACTGTTATCCAACATGGTATTTTACCAATGATAAAGGATTGATGTGGGTAGCAAAAAGTGAAGATGGACAATATTATTCTTCAATACCCTGTTGCAAAGATGAAGATTTAAAAGAATGTTTTCTTGAAACTCAGAAGTATTTTAATGAAGTACTTCAAAAGAAGCTTGTTATGTATGTGGTGGACAAGGCAGCAGTTGACTTGTTACAACTTCCGGAAGATGAATATGTTGTAGTTCCTGACAGGACATATGCAGATTATGTTTATGATGCCGAAAAATTACGTACATTTAGCGGGAAAAAATACCACAAAAAGAAGAATCACTTAAATGCTTTTAAGAGGGAATATGAAGGCAGATATGAGTTTAAATTTTTAAGCAAAAAAGATGAACCTGAAATATTGGCTTTTTTAGAAGATTGGAAGAAGCACAAAAGTGATACGGAGGAGCATGAATTTATTGACAGTGAAGCTGTTGGAATTAAATATATTCTTGAACATGAAGAAGTGTTTGATTACAAAATAGGCGCGGTTTATGTGGATAATAAGCTGGAAGCTTTTACAATCGGTAATTACGAAAGTAAGGAAGATATGGTTTATATTCCGGTTGAGAAGGCGAATCCTGAAATCAGAGGGCTTTATCCATATATTTGCAGCCAGTTTCTGATAGAAGCTTTTCCTGAAGCAGGAAAAGAAAACAGGGAAGATGATATGGGATTAGAAGGACTTAGAAAATCAAAATTATCATATAATCCGATTTATATGGTGGAAAAATATACTATAATTCAAAAATAAAGGGCTTAGGAAACGTTATGATTAGATATCTTGAAAATAATGAAAAACAAAATATCAGACCATTATATGAGCACTGTTTTGATGATACAAAAGAGTACACTGATTACTATTTTCAAAATAGATTGCCGGGCAATCATGTTATTGTAAATGAAAGAGATAACAAGATAGTGAATTGTGTTCATCTTATCCCAAAGACAGTTATACTTGGAAAACTAAAGACAAACATTATTTATATATATGGTGTTGGTACTTATGAAGAGTATAGAAAACAGGGAATTATGTCAGAAACATTTAAATATTTGCTAAAAGATATGTTTATGGATATGGAAGCTTTCACATATCTGATACCTTCAGATGAAGGAAAGGCAAAGGTTTATAGCGGATTGGGATTTGAATATGTTATGGATAAGCAGGATTTAAAACCTGTTGATCAAAGAAAGAAAGCTACTCATTCCCTTATTTACAGAAAAGCTGAAAAGTCAGACTTAATCAGACTTGCCATATTTGCTCAGGCATCAATGGAAAAAAATTATAGCGTAAGCCTTGCAAAAGACAGCGATTATTTTAAGAAGATTAATGAACTTATAAAAATCGAAGGTGGCGACATTGATATTTATGTTGAAAATAAGGTTATTGTAGGTTATAGAATATGGATAGATGGTGAAATCCTTGAAGAAGTTCTTGATCCGTCAATACAGAGTCTTAACTGGCTTGAAAGCACAGGAAAGCCTTATGTTATGGCAAGAATCATAAACATCAGAAAGACAGTAAGACTTTTAGGATTTCAGGGAGAAGGAAGAAAGATTTTAAAGATTACAGATCCGGTTCTTGAGGAAAATAACGGTTGCTTTATATTGACATATGGACACGGTAATGTAAAATTGGATAAAGTAAAAGAAGAACAGTTAATGGAAGATATTGAGTTTGATTTGACTATTGGAGAGTTGACAGCTCATATTTTTGGTTACAAAATAATAGAAGGTTTACCTTTGGTATGTAAGAAGGACAGCTTTTTTATTAATGACTATTTGTAAGATATTAACATATATATAAATAAAAGTGAAAGTGTGTATAAAGTGGGATTTTGGAGTTATTACAAAGAAGAAGTTAAAGTTATAAGGGATAGGGATCCGGCCATTAAGAAGGACATTGAAGCTATACTTTATCCTAGTTTTTGGGCGATATATAATTATAGAAAGGCTCATAAACTTTATGAACAGGGAAAGGTTTTTAAGGCAAGAAGGATTTCTCAGAGAACAGCCAGAAAGACAGGAATAGAAATACATCCGGGTGCCAAGATTGGCAAGGGACTTTTTATCGACCATGGGCATGGCGTTGTTATTGGTGAAACAGCTATTTTAGGTGACAATATTACTTTGTATCAGGGAGTTACTCTTGGAGGAACAGGAAAGGAACAGGGTAAGCGTCATCCTACGCTTGAAGACAATGTTATGGTTGGTGCAGGAGCAAAAGTTCTTGGTTCCTTTACAATAGGCAAAAATTCAAAGATTGCAGCAGGTTCTGTTGTACTTGAAGAAGTGCCACCTTATTCTACAGTTGTAGGAGTTCCGGGAATTGTAGTTAAGAGAAATGACGAGGCAGTTCCTTGTTTTGATCTTGATCAGGTTCACATTCCACATCCTGTACAGAATGAATTAAAGAGATTAAGTGACGAAAATACAAAACTTAGAGAAATGATAGACCAAATTAACAACAAAATTAAGGAGTAAAGCTATGAAAATATACAATACGTTAACAAAGAAAAAAGAAGAATTTGTACCTCTTGAAGAGGGAAAGGTAAAAATGTATGTTTGTGGACCTACAGTTTATAACCTTATTCACATTGGAAATGCCAGACCAATGATTATATTTGACACTTTCAGAAGATATCTGGAATATAAGGGATACGATGTTAACTATGTATCAAACTTTACTGATGTAGATGACAAGATTATCAAGAAAGCGATTGAAGAGGGAACAACAGCAGAAGAAATTTCACAGAGATATATTAAAGAGTGCAAGAAAGATATGCATGATTTAAATATTGAACCTGCAACAACTCATCCACTTGCAACTCAGGAAATTGATGGAATGATTGAAATGATTAAAACATTAATTGATAAGGGCTATGCTTATGATGCTGACGGAACAGTATATTACAGAACAAGAAAGTTTAAGGATTATGGAAAACTTTCAAAGAAGAATATTGATGATTTGGAAGCAGGTCATAGAGATATAAAGGTTGCAGGAGAAGAATCAAAGGAAGATCCTCTTGATTTCGTGCTTTGGAAACCTAAGAAAGAAGGAGAACCTTCATGGCCATCACCATGGAGCGACGGAAGACCGGGATGGCATATTGAATGCTCAGTTATGTCAAAGAAATATTTAGGAGATGAAATTGACATTCACGCAGGTGGAGAGGATTTAATATTCCCACACCATGAGAATGAAATTGCACAGAGCGAAGCTGCAAACGGATGTGAATTCTCTAAATATTGGATGCATAATGGCTTCTTAAATATTAACAATAAGAAGATGTCAAAATCATTAGGCAATTTCTTTACAGTAAGAGATATTTCAGAAAAATATGACCTTCAGGTTTTAAGATTCTTTATGCTTAGTGCACACTATAGAAGCCCACTTAACTTTAGCGATGACCTTATGGAATCAGCAAAGAACGGACTTGAAAGAATAATCACATCAGGAGCAAAAATTAGAGATATTATTTCTAATGGCAAAGACGGAAAAGTTACAGATGCAGAAGCTAAGTTATTAGATGAAGCAAAAGAATATATTACTAAGTTTGAAGAAGCTATGGATGATGATTGCAACACAGCAAATGCAATTTCAGCAGTATTTGAATTAGTTAAGTTTGCTAACAGCAACTTAAATGAAGAAAGCACAAAAGAATTTGCTGCAGGTGTATATGAAATTTTAGATAAGCTTTGCAATGTACTTGGGATTATTCTCGAAAAGGAAGAAGAAAAAGTAGGCGATGAAGATTACATTGAAGAAATGATTGCAAAGAGAGCTCAGGCAAAGAAAGATAGAGATTTTGCAATGGCTGATCAGATTCGTGATGAATTGGCAGCAAAAGGAATTGTATTAAAAGATACAAGAGAAGGAACAAAGTGGTCAAGAGCTTAATTAGTGGTAATATGGAAGAAAATAAAATTTTAGGGGAACATAGTGATTTGTTCCAAATTATAAAAGATACAATGGAGTTAAAGGATATTGACATAATTAATTATTCACCTTTGACTCTGGCATATATAGGCGATGGAATTTATGAAATCGTAATTAGAACCATAATTGTTGACCGGGCAAACAGACAGGTTAACAAGATTCATAAGGCAGCATCAAATCTTGTAAAGGCACACACTCAGGCAGAAATGATTTTTGCAATAATGGATAAGCTTACTGAACAGGAGCTTGCCATTTATAAGCGCGGTAGGAATGCTAAGGCAGTGACCCGTGCAAAGAATGCATCTATGTCAGATTATAGAACGGCAACAGGATTTGAAGCTTTAATGGGATGGCTGTATTTAACAAATAAGTCTGAAAGAATGATGCTTTTAATTAAAGAAGGCTTAAGTATTATAGAAAAGGAAGAAGATAGCAAATGAGATACGAGGAATTTACGTTAGAAGGACGTAATGCGGTAATAGAAGCATATCGTGCCGGAAAAACAATAGATAAGCTTTTTGTTTTGGAACATTGCAAAGAAGGTTCAATGAACACAGTGCTTCGTGAAGCAAAAAAACATGACACGGTAATTAACTATGTTAAAAAAGAACGTCTTGATCAAATGTCAGAAACAGGAAAGCATCAGGGAGTAATAGGCTATCTTGCTGCTTACGAGTATGCTACAGTTGATGAAATCTTAGATAAGGCAAGAGAAAAAGGCGAATCACCTTTTGTAATCTTACTTGATGATATTGAAGATCCTCACAATCTTGGTGCGATTATAAGAACAGCAAACCTTGCAGGAGCACATGGCGTAATTATTCCAAAACACCGTGCTTCAGGACTTACTGCAACAGTTGCAAAAACATCAGCAGGCGCATTAAACTATACACCTGTTGCCAAAGTAACAAACATTTCAAAGACAATCGAAGAATTAAAGAAAGAGGGAATGTGGTTCGTCTGCGCCGACATGGGCGGAACAACAATGTATGACCTTGACCTTAAAGGCTCAATTGGACTTGTAATCGGAAACGAAGGCAAAGGAGTCAGCAGACTTGTAAAAGAAAAGTGTGACTTTGTTGCTTCAATTCCAATGTTTGGAGATATCGATTCCCTTAATGCTTCAGTTGCAACAGGAGTTTTGGCTTACGAAATAGTACGCCAGAGAATGGGAAAGTAGAAGAAAAATGACTTGTTAATAAATAACTATTATGATATACTTTCTAAGTCTTTTGTAGATAAGCTGTCTTGGCTCAGTCGGTAGAGCGTCGCCTTGGTAAGGCGGAGGTCGGGGGTTCAAGTCCCCTAGACAGCTTTAAGAATGAAATAAGAATTATATGATTTTTTAATCAATGTGATATTGTGTTGAGATGAACCGGACCAGCATTAGCTGGTCCGGTTCGTTCATTTAAATGTTATGAATTGAAGAATGTTTCAATAGAAAGCATTGCGCAAAAGATTTTCGCACACCACAATGCTTTTGAAAACGAAAAGAACACGAATTAAAATCAATAGTCGAGTTTGAACTATAAACACGAATGTAGCGATTTTAAGCATTTTACAGATTAAAAATTGTCATACAAAAGGTTAAAAATAATCAAGGTACATCAGTGCCTAACTTATTGACAAAAAATACATATGTGATAAGATTATAGGAGCACAACGCTAAGAAAAGAGGATATACATATGAACAAAAAAGTATTATCAGTTTTAGTAGACAATACATCAGGTGTATTGAATAGAGTAGCAGGATTATTCAGCAGAAGAGGTTACAACATTGACAGTCTTACTGTTGGTGAAACAGAAAATCCGAAGTATTCAAGAATGACAATAGTGGTTACAGGTGATGATGATATCCTTGAACAGATTGTTAAACAGATTACAAAGTTAGAAGATGTTCGTAGAGTAGACGTTTTAGAACCATCAGATTCAGTTACAAGAGAGTTAATTCTTGTAAAGATTAAGGCAGAGCCTGCACAGAGACAGCAGGTAATATCTATTACAGAAATCTTCAGGGCTAATATAGTTGATGTGGCTAAGGATAGTCTTATGATTGAGATTACAGGTAGCCAGTCTAAGCTTAAAGCATTTTTAAGTTTAGTAGAGGATTATGAAATCCTTGAACTTGTAAGAACAGGTATTACAGGTCTTGCAAGAGGAGAAAAGTAGTTTTATATCTGTTTTTAACAGATTATAATAAATCATTTTTACAGATGGAGGCAATAATTATGTCAGAAGCAAAAATTTATTATCAGGAAGACTGTAACCTTTCATTATTAGATGGAAAGAAAATCGCGATTATCGGTTACGGTAGCCAGGGACATGCACATGCATTAAACTTAAAGGAATCAGGATGTGATGTTATCATTGGTTTATATGAAGGAAGTAAGTCATGGCCTAAGGCTGAAAAGCAGGGATTTAAAGTATATACAGCTGCAGAAGCTGCTAAAAAAGCAGATATTATTATGATTCTTATTAACGATGAACTTCAGGCAGATATGTATAAGAAAGATATCGAACCAAACCTTGAAGCAGGTAATATGTTAATGTTCGCTCATGGTTTCAATATTCACTTTGGTTGTATTAAACCACCTAAGGATGTTGATGTAACAATGATCGCTCCTAAGGCTCCAGGTCATACAGTACGTTCAGAATACCAGGCAGGTAAGGGAACACCTTGTTTAGTAGCTGTTGAACAGGATGCTACAGGTAAGGCTTTAGATATTGCATTAGCTTATGCTTTAGGTATTGGTGGAGCAAGAGCCGGTGTTCTTGAAACAACATTTAGAACAGAAACAGAAACTGACTTATTCGGTGAACAGGCAGTACTTTGTGGTGGTGTTTGTGCACTTATGCAGGCTGGTTTCGAAACATTATGCGAAGCTGGATATGATCCAAGAAATGCATACTTCGAATGTATTCATGAAATGAAATTAATCGTTGACTTAATTTATCAGTCAGGTTTTGCAGGAATGAGATATTCAATCTCAAACACAGCAGAATATGGTGATTATATTACAGGACCAAAGATTGTTACTGCTGAAACAAAGAAAGCTATGAAGAAGATTCTTACAGATATCCAGGATGGAACATTTGCTAAGGAATTCTTACTTGATATGTCACCAGCAGGACGTCAGGTACACTTCAAGGCTATGAGAAAGTTAGCATCTGAACATCCATCAGAAAAAGTTGGTGAACAGATCAGAAAACTTTACAGCTGGAACAATGAAGGTGATAAGTTAATCAACAACTAGTATTTTTATTAATAATAAGAATGTTACATAAGTCTAATCGTAGCCCTCTTTAGTGGATATGTTTGGTATATAATTCTTATTAGATTAGAAGTTGAATCATACGCGGGTAGGCTGCTTTTTAGCTTGCCCGCTTTTTTTTGAAAAAATAATGGAAGAAGTAAGCCATAAACAGCTTTTAGAAAAAAGAAGAATGTATTATAATCTGTATATGGCACAAGTAGATTATTAATTAAAAAAGGTTTGCAATAAAAATGCAATTACATACGTATTATATATGACAGACCAATGAAGAGTAGGGTTAATTATGGAGAAAGAACAGACTAATATCATTGATGAAGGACTATTTGAAAAAATAGCAAATGGGGATGATGCCGCTTTTACTGAATTATATTATGCATCATACAGACAAATATATGGTTTTCTCTTGGCACTGACTAAGAATAAGGAAGATGCCGAAGATTTGCTACAGAACACATATATAAGAATAAGAAATGGAAGTCATTTGTACAGGAAACAGGGCACACCTATGACCTGGATGTGTGCGGTGGCGAAGAATCAGTTCTTGGATTTTGTAAGAAAGAAATCTAAAGGCGTAAGCGTTGATTTTGATGAAGTTGAAAGATACGTTTCAGAGGGACTTGGAACCGGAGTTAAGCAACATAAGGATGTAGAGAATGAAATGGTTTTAGAAAAGGCATTTGAAATACTAAATAAACAGGAAAGGACAATTGTAGTATTACATATGATTGATGGCTTGAAACACAGGGAAATATCAAAAATAACAGGAATACCATTATCGACGGTTCTTTCAAAGTATAACAGGTCATTAAAGAAACTAAGGGAATTTATTAAAGAATAGGAGGTCATTATGCAGGAAAAAGATATTAAAGAACAATTAAATCAGGAACTTGACAAAATGGCTCCTGATATTTTAGAAAAGGTTTTAGCAAAACCGATTGAACCAATAGAATCAGAAGAGGATTTGTTTAACAACGAACCTTTATTTGAAGAAAAAAAAGACAAGGGCAAATACTTATGGATTCCACAGGTTATTGCAGTAGTAGCCTGCTTAGTGCTTGTAGCTGTATTGTCATCAATGTGGTTTAAGCCTAACGTTACACCAACGGCACCGGATCCAAAGATGGCTACAGCTTTTACAATTGCAATAGACGTAAATCCAAGCATTACAATGAAAGTTAAGAAAGATAATACGGTTGAAAGTATTAAAGCATCAAACAAGGATGCAAAGAAAGTAGTTAAAAAGGTTAAGAAACAATTAAAAGATGATATAACTTATGGCGAAGCTATCGAAATGGTTGTGTCAGGCTTAAAAAAGAAAGGATATCTTAAGAAAGACAACAGCGCAATGCTTGTTTCAGTAGTTACTGATGACAAAAAAGCCGGAGAAGAAAAGCTTAAAGAAGTAAAAGATTACACAAAAAAGGTAAAGAAAGATAAAAAAGTAAAATGTGCAACAATTTATCAGAATTGTGTTAGCAATGAAAAAATAAAGAAAGTAGCTAAGAAGAATAAGGTTTCAGAAGGGAAGGCAGCTCTTTGTATAAAGATTGCTGAGAAAGAAAAAGTAAGTATTAAGAAGATGTGCAAGAAGAGCATATTTATACTTATTAAACAGGTTGAAAAAACAAAGATAGATGTTGAGCCGGATATTGAAATTGATGATGAAATAAATGTTGTTCCGGAAGAACCTACAGGAGAAACGGAATCAGCAATAATTGAGGAAACAACAGAGATTGAAAGCGAATCATCTACAGAAAATATGGAAACTGAAACAGGTGAGGAGACTTCACCTGTTTCAGAGAATGTTAATGAGAATGAAACTATTCCGGAAACAGTACAGAATAGTCAACCTTAAGAACAAAGACTTCCCTGGATAACATTAAGTTCATTGAAGCGCTTGTTCATATAATTAAGAACAGCTTTCTTGTTACCGCTCCACAGAGGGGCAACGAGAATTGATTTAGGACCATCACCGGTTAGGCGATGGATAACTATGCTTTTGGGAATATAACGTAAACATTCAGCAATAATGTCTACATATTCTTCCATGGATAGAACTTCAAATTTATTTAAAGAATACTCCTTTTCTAAAGGGGTATTTTTTAATACATGTAAAAGTTGAAGCTTTATGCCTGAAATATTCATAGACGAAACATACTTAACACTTTCAAGAATATCCTCTTTGGATTCAAATGGAAGACCGATAATTAAATGAACAATAACATCAACGTTAATTTTGTTCAGGTTATTAACGGCTGTATTAAAAACGTCTAAAGTGTAACCACGGTTAATATACTTGGCAGTATTTTCGTGAATGGTCTGAAGTCCAAGCTCAATCCATACAGGCTTAAATTTGTTTAATTCATCTAGAAGGTTTAAAACTTCATCAGGAAGGCAATCAGGTCTGGTGCCAATGGAAAGAGCCACAATATCCGGGTGATTAATAGCTTCCGTGAAGATACTTCTAAGATAATCAATATCCCCATAAGTATTAGTGAAAGACTGGAAATAAGCTATATACTTTCCATTTTTGATTTTGGCTGAAACTCTGTTCTTAGCACTTTCAATCTGCTCAGTAATAGACAACATCTTGTCCGCAGCAAAATCTCCTGAACCACCATTACTGCAAAAAATACAGCCTCCTGTACTAATGGTTCCGTCACGATTAGGGCAGGACAGACCGCCTGAAAGGGCAAGCTTATATATTTTGCAACCGAATTTTTCTTTTAAATATGAATTAAGGGAATTGTACCTCATTGTAATCTCTCCTTGTAACAAAAGTCAAAATATGGTATAAAATAAATGTTGTAAAAACATGGAGACGTATCGAAGTGGTCGTAACGAGCTTGACTCGAAATCAAGTTGTCCACCCGGGCACGTGGGTTCGAATCCCACCGTCTCCGCTATTTAGAAACTTACAGACTATTATAAAATAAAATTTTATAAAAAGGTATAAGAAATGCAGACTTCTATGTTATAGTAGCCTGTTTTTTTATTGCAATGTTATATCATTAGCGCATAAATCCAGTACATTGGCGCGAAAGTAATGTACAAAATCAGAAAAATGATTATATTTAGTAATTGTCCGGACAATACATATATAAAGTATATACGGAAAGGACAACTCGGTGTTTGATGCAATATACCGCTTGATATTAAAATTTGTAAAATAATTTATGAATAAAAGAGAATTTCTTCCGTAGTTGTAAAAATTTTGTTATACTATATGACAATAAAACAACTACGGGGGTTTCTTATATGAGCATATTAATATCAACAACAACCGATATTATTCATTTCTTAAAAATAAATGTATTTCTTAAAGAATATTTATCATTTTCCAAAAAAGAAGAAAAAATAAGGAATATTCTAATTTTAATATTTATAGGCATAATGTCACTAATATTAAAAAATGTATCAAGCAATATAATTGAAGTTATATTGTATATTGGAACAATTTTGACAGCTTTAATTTTTCTATATACAGAGAAAATTGTAAAAATATTAGCATATGGATTTTGGAGTATTATTATATCTTCTCTGTTTGATCAAATGTCTGTTATGATTATTAATGTTTTATTCGAAATATTAAAATACAGTAATGACGTTTTAAAGAATTTTTTTGCCTCGATGTTATCGTTTGTCTTTATCTATTTAGTTGGAAAAATAATAAATAGCAAAGGCAAGTCTGTGGATATAGGTATAATAGGAATATTGGGATTTACTGTTCTGGCTATAGCAGATGTGGTGGTTTTGTTCTTTTGCGAATATCAATCAACGGAAATATTGAAAGAAACACAGAGATTGGCATATGAGGTGGCATTTATATTGGTTGTGATTGGTGTTTTTGTGCAACTTGGAGCTGTAATAATTTTGATTGTTTCACGTAATGAACATAAAGAAAAGAAATTAATGATACAGCAATATTTGAATGAACAAAAAGGTCACTACGAATATTTGGAACAGAAGGAGAGAGAAACAAGAAAATTTAGGCATGACTTAAAGAGCCATTTACATATGATTAATATTTTTTTAAATCAAAAAGAATATGACATGCTTGATAATTATTTAAAAAAAACAAATGTAAAGGTTGAAGAATTTACAAACAAAATAACTGTAAATAATAATATTGTAGATGCAATTATAAATAAATATTATTCTGAGGCAGAAAAAGATAATGTAAAAATGAAAGTAGAAGGACACTTTCCGGTTGGATGTATAGTAGATGCATATGATTTGTGTACGATATTTTCTAATTTGTTAAGTAATGCCTTGGAAGCAGCAAGAAAAGCTGCAATAAAAGAGATTAATGTTTCTTGCAAATATGTTGGAGAAGATATCATAATCATTATTAGTAATTATTATAGTGGAAATTTGAAAATAAAAAAGGGTAAACTTAAAACAATAAAGGGAAATGATAGAATACATGGATTCGGATTAGAGAATGTTCAAGAATGCGTTGAAAAAAACGGTGGATATACAAAGATAGACAGGAATGAAAATCAATTTAAAGTGACGGTTTTATTAAAAAATGGAAGGGAAGAAAAAGATGAAGATAGCTATAGTGGATGATGAAAGGTATTGGAGGGAATGTGCAGCAAATTATGCAAAACAATTCTATGAAAAAAGTAAAATACATATAGACATTTATACATCAGGAGCTGACTTTATAAAAAAAGAAGAAAAATATGATATCGTTATTATGGACATAGAAATGCCGGATAAAGATGGATTTCAAACTTTACAGGAATATAAAATTATTAATGAGAGTTGTATTTCAATTATATTGACAACTCATTCAGAATTAAGTAACAAAGGATATCGTGTTGATGCATTTAGATATGTAGATAAAACAAATATGAAAGAAGAATTAAAGGAAGCATTTGAGTCTGCGGGAAAATTAATCGAGGGGAATACCAGAATAATATTTAATGTGGTGAACTTAGGACAGATTCAGATTCCTGTTAAAGATATTGTCTTTATAGAAACAATTAAACGAAATATAATGGTGCATACAACAGAAGATGAGTATGAATGTAGTGACAATATATCAGATTTGGAACTTGAATTAGAAGAATACGGGTTTTATAGAAGTCACAGATCATACTTAGTAAATTTAGATAAGGTGAAGACGTTTGACAAACGAAGTATTTATTTTGCAAAAAACAAGGAGGCATGTTTAAGTAGTAGAAAATACAAAGAAATGAAACAAAAATATCTCGAAAGAAAAATAGTAATTGCAAGCATGTAAAAGTTACATTCGTACAAAATTCGACTACATTCGCGCAAATAGTATTGTAAAAATCGTAAGAAAATATATTATGTGTTTGATAGTACTATCAAGCAAAGACAAAGATGAGAGATTATTACTTTGTTTATATAGCAAAAAATAAACTTTAAAGTGTTAATGAAAGCTATATAAATATAGTTATTATTAAATGACTTTGTCTGAGTTGAAAAGATTAATAAGAATGCTGTAAAAATTTAGCAGCATAAAAAGTCTAAATTAATTTTTAAAAAAGGAGAAAATGAGTAGATGAGAAAAAGAGTTATAAAAGTTTCAGCTTTTGCTATAACCTTAGGAACGATAATTGTAGGAACTTTTTGTGGAATGATTACTTCTAAGGCTGAATTAGTAACAAAAAGTGAAGAAAATGAGAAAAAAATAGAATGTATTATTCCGGATGAAGGAATTGGTACGGATGAAACAGACAATTTGTATGTAGAATTAAACAATAAGCTGGTTGAAGCTATAAATGACTATAATAACGGAAAAATTACAGAAGAAGAATATTTAAATGTTTGCGAATCAATAAACAAACAAATCGATTCAAAAAAAGAATATAAAGAACTTAAGCAAAGCGAATCAGAATTTAAGAGTGAAAATTAGGAGGAAATATGAGTAAGAAAATAGTTATATCATTGATGACTTTTTTAATGGCAATTGTAACAAGTAACATTTTTACAAATTTGAATACGTATGCGTATTCATACGCACCATCATCTTTAACAAGTCAAGAAATTTCATTGTATGCTGCACATCCTAAGTATGCTGCAACGGTAAAAAAGTGTGCAGATAAAGCAACGGAATCGTCAAAAAAACTATATAAGAGCTATACTTTGTGGCAAGGAAATGGAGATGCATATAGACATGCATATTGGTCAGCATTAATGACAAAGAAAACAACAGAAAAATTTGCTTGGAAAGCTGGACTTGCACATGAAGGTTTAGAGCCAGGATATAATTTTGATAAACAAGATGATGACACAAAGATGGATATTCAAAACAATTATGCAGGAAGAATGTTTGCTCAAAATAATTCGTCAAAATCAGATAGTGATATGTCAACAGCAATAAAAAACATATGTAGTTCAGGAGGATTAAGGAGAATACGAGTATACACTAATAAGAAAAGTAAAAATGATAAAATAATAGATGATACAATGACTCAGTATGTAGGATATTATGTGAAAACAACTAACGGGGGATTGAAAGATAAATAGTTTAACTATGCACCAAGTAATATATGCTATGCTTGGTGCATAATTGCATAAAAAAGTACAAGATGATGTAATGGAGAAAATATGATAACAAAAAAGAATGCTAAATATTATTTTATTATGTTAATAATCGTTGTTGTTATAATTGTATTTTGCAATTATGAAAATAATCATATTAGTTTAATAAAATATCAATACAAAACAAACAAATTAAGTAAGAAATTCAAAATAATACAAATCTCAGATTTTCACAACAAAAAGATTAAAAATAATAATGAACAGTTAATTAATATTGTAGAAAAAGAACAACCGAACATTATTGTGATTACGGGGGATTTTATTGATTCACGAAAAACTAATACGGATATATCTTTAAAATTAGCAAAACAACTATATAAAATTGCACCTACATATTTCGTTACAGGAAATCATGAACGTTCAGTTGATCCGGAAATTTTATATAATTTTGAAGATAAATTATCTAATGTTGGAGTTCAGGTAATGTATGATAAGAACATAAAGATTAATGATGAAATTACATTAATGGGATTGGATGATTTAAGTCTTGGAACTGAAATGATAAACGAACTTGTGGATAAGACTTCATCAGATAATCTTCGAATATTGTTGGCTCACGAACCACAATATTTCAATGATTACGTGGATTCTGGAGTAGACATTGTCTTCTCAGGACATGCCCACGGTGGACAGATAAGGATTCCATTTACCAACATAGGTTTGGTAGCACCTAATCAGGGATTGTTTCCAAAGTACACATCAGGTAAATATAGTGAAAAAGACACATCTATGTACGTAAGTAGAGGAATAGGAAATAGTATTTTACCATTAAGAATATTTAATTGTCCTGAAATTGTGGAATTGGAAATAGTGCCGGAGGATAAATAATTTTGTTGGAGTAGAAAAAATAAATGGGAGAAAAGTATGAAGAAGAGAAAATATGTGGATATTATAAGCATTATTGCAATAATAGTTATAATAGCAATAATGCTTGAAGGAAATTTTATAAAAACAGGTTTATCAAAATATTTTTTTGAAAAAAGTGATTCAGAAGCAGTGAACTTGATTAGGAATAGTAATGAGAAATACAGTATAGATGATTATAATATTAGTCTTGAGGAAGTTCTATATGATAAAGGAACAGAAATTGGCTATTGTATGTTTAAAATTACAAAAAATGATGGAAAACCTGAAATTGAATTAAATTCTTATAATCAATCTATTACTGGAGGCTTTGGAGTTAATGGAAGATTTACAATTGAAGATTTTGCGAGTCAGGAAAGTAAATTTGAAGTTATAGGAAATACATTGTATCAATATTTATCATTTAGAGCGGACAGTGATTTTGATGGTGAAATTAATTTCGTAGACAAAGATACAGACAAAAAGTACCAATTTATATTAGATGATATGAAAAAGAGTAGAGAGTATGAAAAAGATGAATATTCGGTGATTGCTTCTCCGATAGGTATTTCTGTGAAAACAAATAGAGACGTAAATAAGATAACATTACATTTTAATGATGGAAAAGAGGAATGCGTCTATAGCAATACAGAAAATACGGGGAAAGGTTTGGCAAGGATAAGCCAATCAGATAATCAAATCACTACGCAAATTTCATTTAAAGAAATAAAGAAGATAGATAGTATAGACTATGTTTTGGTTGATGGGGAAAAGTACAAAAAGGGGAACTAATAAGGGAGATTTTATGGAAAAAAGAGAGTTATCAATTTATTGGTACATAAATTTGGTGTTACTATTTTTTATATGTTGCAAATTTTCACCAATATCAAATAAATTTATGTCATCTGTATTTGACAATATGATTGTAAATTATTTAATGGTTATTCTTAATGTCATTGTCGGAAAATGTGCTTATAACAGGTACAAAAAGATAAGTAAGGGAATGATTTTAAATCTTATTCTATCAGTAATATTTATTTTGATAGCAGTAGTGGATTATTCCGAATTGTTGAGAAAAACTTTTTTTCAAGCATTATTTGTTTCAATTTTATATTTAATTTGTTATTTAGTAATAATAAAATTAGATATAAAAAAGAATTTAATAGTAGTGTTGGCTTTCTCCATTTTGGCAACAATCTTTTTGGCGGAGATTCAATACATTAAAGCAAATGAAAAGTGTGATGAGAGAAAAAATTATAGTTTTACAAATGAAAAGAATTATATAACAATTTAGAAAAAATGTCTCCATATATAGTTTTGGGATATACAAACAATTCTGTTTATGTAAGAGATTTAACATCAGGACAAACAGATTACTATTCTTTTGAAAATGAAAAAGAACAAAGAAAATTTGTTGATGATCATACAATGGGAATTGGAGTGGAAATTCCAAAGCTAGGAACGGATGTTAAATTTAATGACAACAAGTATGAAGTTGCTTACAGGTCATCTGTTTCAATAAAAAACATAAAGGAAGAAATGAAAAAAACATCAGCTATGAAATTTTCAATATTAATGGTAATAGTGATGGCTTTTTCGTTAATAGTTAGTTTATATGAAAAGAAAAAGCTATAAATAATAAAGAACAAGGGGATGAAAAATGATAAACTATATTTTAAAACAATGGAAACAGAAAAAAAGTATTTTAAGTTTAATTGTGGCAGGCTTCCTAATAGGAAGTCTGTTTTTGTCGGTGGGAGCAAGCCTTACAATAGAAAATTATAATCACATAATGGATTATAATTCAGGAAATCCCAGTGAACAGTTGGACATTGAAATAGAATACGGAAACATAAAAGCAAGTGAATTAGTTTCACAATTAAATAAAATAGCGGAGTATGGAGAGATACAGATAGTTAGTCTGGCAAATACAACATTGAAAGATGGAAGTAAATGTCAGATTGTTCCGGTTCAGGCAAAAGAATATAAAGGGTGGCATATACCCATTATATCAGGTAGTTATTTAAAAAATGGAAAAAATGAAATTTTGATAGGAAAGAATATTGCAAAAGAAAAAAATCTATCCGTTGGGAAAATTGCAAAATTAGATAGTAAAGAATACAAAGTAATCGGAATATCAGGACGCAAAAATAAGGAAACTACCTGGGATGAAATTATTTATATGAACTTAGAAGATTATGTTGAAAGTTATAAAACAGAATTGTTTAAAAAAGAAAGAAATCTGCTTTCGCTTGTTCTTAAAAGAGGAAAAGAGGAATTTATAACAAACTTTGATAAAGTTAAAGATAATTTCGAACAAAAAGGGATAAGCATTAATTTTGAAGAGATAAGAAATGAAAAGTCAGATAACAGTTCTATTTTTAATTCGGTTGTAATGACAGTAGTATCGTCGGGGATTATTTTTGTAATTGCAATGATAAATATAATGAATTTAATGATTTACTGGATGCTTGAAAGAAAAAAAGAAATTGGAATAATGAAAGCATTAGGTGCTACAGACAGATTTGTTGTGAAGTGGGTAGTAATAGAACTTGTAATGATGTCAATAATAGGGGCAATTCTAGCAATTATATGCCAAATGATTCTAGGAAGATTTATATGCCAAATTATTGGAAATGATGTGAATATAGATGTGTCGTGGTTTAATTGCATAATTGCCATTATTGTATCTGCATTTTTTGGAACGTTTGCATCAATATTTATAGCAATAAGAACATTAAAATTTAATCCTGCAGAAGTAATGTCTTGTGAATAAAGAGGTGACTATGTTAAAAATAATTTTGAAAAACTTAAAAATGCACAAAGGAAAAAATTCTTTAATAATAATCCAATTTTCAATAGTATTTTTGGCTTTTTTAGTTAGTTTAAGTTTGCTGGATTCGATGCTTACACATAAAAAGCAGATAGAGAATATTATTGATTTAAATTTGATTCAGCTTAATACTGAAGTGAATGATGATTTCACGGAAGAAATGACAGAGGATATTACTGAAGAATACTCTGATTTGGATTCTAAAATAATAAATGAAAAGTTAGAACAAATAAAGAAAAATACTGATGCAAAAATCGGCATTATGGAGCGAATACAGGTTTATAAAAAAGAGGATGAGATTTCAACAAGAGTAATAATGGCTAATAGAGATTTCCTTGAAATGTTAAAATTCAAACCTGTTCAGGGAACAATGAATCAGCTAATTGAGTACAAGGGCGAAGAAGTTGTTCCTATATTGATTAGTGAATCTTTAAAAAATAAGTATGAGATAAATAAAACTTATGATTGGGAATATTTGGATGACAACGACAATACTAAGAAAATTAAGGTTAAAGTTGTGGCAATTGCTCCTGATAAAATTGGAATGTTTAATGGAAATAGTACATACATTACGGAAACATTTAACAATGGGGAAGACTTTGTAATATTACCTAAGATAACTAATTTTTCAATGGAAGCATTACAGTATAATGTTTTGATTGGAATAAAAAATGATCTTGATAAGGTATTTTCTGAAATAAAAAAAGTGTATAACAATACAGGAATAATTGTTGGATATAAAACTTTACGGCAGCAAATTGAAGAATATTATAAAACACAAAAAGTAGTAGTGGTTTCAACTTTGGGTTTTGCGTTGATTATTACAGTGTTATCGATTTTAGGCTGCATTGGAACAACAATGGCTAATATTGTTTTGCAAAAAAAAGAATTTGGTATTTATTATTCAATGGGAATGCCCAAAAGAAAGTTACTTGCAATGATAATGGGAGAGGGCATTGTATTATTGACAATTAGTTTTCTGGTATCGGTGATTTTAGGAATAATTGCCACGATGACAATACTTTCGGGAGAATTGTCAATACAGCCAAGAAGTATGGCAGTGGTAATTATAATAATGATTATTTGTGTTGTGTTTAGTCAGTGGATGCCGGTTAGAAAAATAAGTAAAATAGAACCTATTGAGTTGATTAGTGAAAGAGGAAATGAATAGTATGGAAATTATAAAATTAGAAAATGTTAACAAGCAGTTTGGTGATAAAAATAACCTTCAAAACATTCTTAATAATATATCAATTACGGTAAATAAAGGTGAAATGATATCCATAATGGGACCTTCAGGTTCGGGAAAAACAACATTAATGAATATAATGGGATTGTTAGATAAGAAAACATCAGGGAAATATTGGTTGGATGGAGAAGAGGTTTCAAACCTTAAAGATTCACAAATATCTAAGATTAGAAACAGAAAAATTGGGTTTGTATTTCAGAATTTTAATTTAATAAAAGAATTAACGGCTATCGAAAATGTGAAAATGAATTTGATGATTTCAAATATTCATAATAAAAAAGAAAAGATTAAGCAAAAAGAGATGAATTTGAAATGCAACAGAGTTTTGGAAGATATGGGATTAAAGGAACATATAAATAAAAAGCCGGGTCAATTATCCGGTGGGCAACAGCAAAGAGTTGCAATAGCAAGAGCGCTTGTGAATAATCCAGATATAATCTTGGCTGATGAACCAACAGGAGCATTAGATAGTAAAACAGGAGAAGAAGTAATGGAATGCTTTTTGAAATTGAAAGAGCAGGGGAAAACTATAATAATAGTAACCCATGATGAAAAAGTCGGAAGTATGTGTCAGAGAATAATTAGATTAAAAGATGGAAATATAATTAATTAAAATCAAGATATGGTGGTTTTACATCATTGACTAAGAAATGTTTTTGTTTTAGAATAGTAGGGATTATAATAAAAATTAGGTTTGTCGTAACTTTAGGTTTTGTGGCAACTTAAATATAAATTAGGAGGAGAGCATTATGGGAATGACAATGACACAGAAGATTCTTGCAAAACATGCAGGTCTTGATGAAGTTAAAGCCGGTCAGTTAATTGAAGCTAACTTAGATTTAGTACTTGGAAATGACGTTACAGCTCCGGTTGCTATTGGTGAAATGAAAAAAATGAATGTGGATTGTGTTTTTTGCAAAGATAAGATTGCATTAGTACCTGACCACTTTACACCAAATAAAGATATCAAGTCAGCAGAACTTTACAAGTGTGTTAAAGATTTTGCAGAAGAAAATCAGATTACTAATTATTTTGAAACAGGAAGGGTAGGTATTGAACATGCTTTACTACCTGAAAAAGGTCTGGTTGTTGCTGGTGACGTTGTTATTGGTGCAGATTCACATACATGTACATATGGTGCACTTGGTGCATTTTCAACAGGTGTAGGTAGTACAGACATGGCTGCCGGTATGGCAACAGGAAAGGCTTGGTTTAAAGTACCATCAGCTATTAAGTTTAATTTAACAGGAAAGCCTGCTAAGTGGGTTAGCGGAAAGGACGTTATACTTCACATTATCGGTTTAATCGGTGTGGACGGAGCTTTATACCGTTCAATGGAATTTGTTGGAGACGGTATTAAGTACCTTTCAATGGATGACAGATTTGCTATGACTAACATGGCTATTGAAGCAGGTGGAAAGAATGGTATTTTCCCTGTTGATGATTTGACTATTGAATATATGAAAGAACATTCAACAAAAGAATATACAGTATATGAAGCAGATGAAGATGCAGAATATGATGAAGAATATACTATTGACTTAAGTACATTAAGACCAACAGTAGCATTTCCACATCTTCCTGAAAATACACGTACAATTGATGAAGTTGGCGATGTGAAGATTGATCAGGTTGTTATCGGTTCATGTACTAATGGTAGAATTGAAGATATGAGAACAGCCGCTAAGATTTTAGAAGGCAGAGAAGTAGCCAAGGGAGTAAGATGTATTGTTTTCCCTGCAACACAGGCTATTTATTTACAGTGTATTGAAGAAGGCATTATGACAACATTTATTAAGGCAGGATGTGCTGTAAGTACACCAACTTGCGGACCTTGTCTTGGTGGTCATATGGGTATTCTTGCAAAGGGTGAAAGAGCAGTTGCTACGACTAACAGAAACTTTGTAGGACGTATGGGTGATCCTGAATCTGAAGTTTATCTTGCAAGCCCTGCTGTTGCTGCAGCAAGTGCAATTACAGGAAAGATTTCGGGTCCGGAAGAACTTGGATTATAGTAGATATTTTATAGAAAGGCTGGGTTCATATTATGAAAGCAGAAGGAAGAGTTTTTAAATTTGGAAGCAACGTAGATACAGACGTTATTATTCCGGCAAGATATTTAAATGTTCCGGATCCATCAGAGCTTGCAAAGCATTGTATGGAAGATATAGATAAAGAATTTGTTAACAAAGTATCTAAGGGAGATATTATTGTGGCAGATAAGAACTTTGGATGTGGTTCATCAAGAGAACATGCACCTATCGCTATTAAGGCAGCAGGAGTAAGTTGTGTTATTGCAGAAACATTTGCAAGAATTTTTTATCGTAATGCCATTAACATTGGTTTACCTATTATTGAATGCCCTGAAGCAGCAAAGGGTATCGAAGAAGGAGACCAGGTTGAAGTTGATTTTGACAGTGGAATGATTTATAACAAAACTAAGGGAACAGAGTACAAAGGACAGGCTTTCCCTGAGTTTATGCAGAAGATTATTTCAAACGGTGGATTAATTAATTACATAAATAATGCTAAGTAATACGCAACTATTTTGTGGCAATGAATGAAAAAGGAGACAATGATGAAAGAAATACTTTATAAGAGTACTAGAAGCACAGAAGGAACTTTAAAGGCATCAGAAGCAATCTTAAAGGGATTAGCAGATGACGGCGGACTTTTTGTTCCATTGGAAATACCGGCACTTGATGTAACAGTTGAAGAATTATCTAAGATGACATATCAGCAGGTTGCATATGAAGTAATGAAATTATACTTCACAGATTTTACGGAAGAAGAATTAAAGAATTGTATCAACAATGCATATGATTCAAAATTTGATACAGAAGAAATTGCACCTTTGGCAGAAGTTGAAGGAACATATTTCCTTGAATTATTCCATGGCAAGACTATTGCTTTCAAGGATATGGCTTTATCAATTTTACCACATCTTCTTACAACATCAGCTAAGAAGAATGGTGTAAAGAATGAAATAGTAATTTTAACAGCTACATCAGGAGATACAGGAAAAGCTGCTATGGCAGGTTTTGCAGATGTACCGGGAACAAGAATAATTGTTTTCTATCCTAACGGTGGTGTTAGTCCAATTCAGGAAAAACAGATGGTAACACAGAAGGGTGACAATACATACGTTGTTGCAATTGAAGGAAACTTTGACCAGGCACAGAGTGCGGTTAAGGCTATTTTCGGTGATAAAGAGCTTGCAAAAGAAATGGATGAAAAGGGATTTCAGTTCTCATCAGCTAACTCAATTAACATTGGACGTCTTATTCCACAGGTGGCATATTATGTATATGCTTACGCAAAATTATTTGCAGAAGGAAAAGTAAGCAAAGGCCAGAAGATTAATGTTGTAGTTCCTACAGGAAATTTTGGAAATATTTTAGCAGCTTATTATGCTAAGAACATGGGACTTCCAATTGATAAGTTAATCTGTGCATCAAACGAAAACAGAGTATTATATGATTTCTTTACAACAGGTGAATACGACAAGAACAGAGAATTTATTCTTACAAACTCACCATCAATGGATATTCTTATTTCAAGTAACCTTGAAAGATTGATTTATAGAATTGCAGGAGATGATGCGGAAGCTAACAAGAAGATGATGGAAGAACTTTCAAAAGACGGAAAGTATTCTATTACACCTGAAATGAAAGCTAAATTAGCTGACTTCTATGGCAATTATGCTTCAGAAGAAGAAACAGCAGCAATCATTAAGAAGATTTATGAAGAAACAGGATATGTTATGGATACTCATACAGCAGTTGCAGCATCTGTATATGAAAAATACAAGAAAGAAACAAAGGATGACAATGTAACTGTAATTGCTTCAACAGCAAGTCCATTCAAATTCACAAGAAGCGTAATGAATGCTATTGATCCAAAATATGACTCAATGGGTGACTTTGAATTAGTTGATGAATTATCTAAGATTGGAAATGTAAAAGTTCCTAATGCTATTGAAGAAATCAGAAATGCAGAAATCAGACATAACAACTTATGTGAAGTAGCAGGAATGAAGGATATCGTAAAGAAATTCTTAGGAATGTAATGAATATAAGAAGATAAATATAAGCTGTGGCACAGTGCTTGTTCTAAGGCATTGTGTTCACAGCTTTTTTTATCTTCTTGAATTGAAATCGATTTAATAGTACAATAATAAAGACTATGGTTACAAAAGAGTTTAGGAGATTATTATGGGAATATTAGAAGCAATACTATTAGGAATTATTCAGGGGATTGCAGAGTTCCTGCCAATTAGTAGTTCAGGACATTTAGCAATCTTTCAGAAATTGTTTGGAATGGATGAAGTAGGTATATCATTTGATGTTTTTCTTCATATAGGAACATTGATTGCAGTTTTTATAGTTTACTGGAAAGATATTTTAAGACTTTTTGTAGACGGAGTAGGAATTGTAGCAGATTCATGTGTTAATGTTTACAGATTTTTTAGAAGCAAGAATAAAAAAGAACCTGTAGAATACATAAGGGTTATAAGAACAGCATATAGAAAGTTCGCACTTCTTGTAATAGTGTCAACTATACCAACAGGAATTATTGGATATCTTGGAAAGGAATTAGTAAGCAACGCAAGTGATACGCTTATTATTCCGGGCATATGCTTGCTTGTTACGGCAGTTTTACTTTTTATATCAGATCAGATGCCTGACGGACAGAAGACACCAAAGAATACAAGTTATTTTAATGCAGTATTTATGGGAATCTGTCAGGGAATAGCAACATTGCCGGGATTATCACGTTCAGGAACAACAATTGTTGCAGGACTTTTATGTGGATTAAGAAGAGATTTTGTAGTAAAATATTCATTTATAATGTCTATTCCGGCTGTACTTGGTGCAGCAGTTTTAGAAATTCCTGATATGGGAAAAGATATGGCAACAACAGGTGTGGCATCATATGTAGTGGGAATGATTGTTGCAGCAGTTGTAGGTTACATATGTATTAAGACTATGTTAGTAGTAGTTAGAAATAAGAAATTTAAGTATTTCTCATATTATTGTGCAGTAGTAGGTTTGGTAGCCATTATTGCATCATTTGTAATTAAATAATTAGATTTAAATTACAATAGAATTACAATAAGAAGAGAATAAGAGGAATAAGTAGAAATTAAAAACGAGGTGTGAAAAGTGGCCAATACAACATCAAAGAGTAATGGCAAAAAATCAAATACTAAAAAGGCTACAGCTAAAAAAAAGACTACAAATACAAGAAATAGTAGTTCAACTAGTGCTAAAAAAGCAGCAGAAACAAGAAGACAAAATGCAGCCGAAAGAAAGAGAAAAGCTGAACTGGCAAAGAAAAATGAAAAAATCGTTAAGGAAGTGTATCTCTGGATTTTTGTGGCAGTTTCACTTTTACTCTTTTTAAGCAATTTTGGAATTTGTGGAATTGTGGGAAATACTCTTAGAGGTGTAATGCTTGGGGTTTTTGGCTCAATGGGATACGTTTTTCCAATTATACTTGTAATAGTAGTAGGACTAATGGCGTATAATGAAGCTAACATTTTAGTTGTTTCAAAAATAACAGGATTTTTATTATTTTTTATAGATGGGACATTATTGTTCCACTTAATAGCGTATGGTAGTGGTAACGATAATTATTCACATTATTACAAAGTTGGTGCAGCTAATGAGTTTGGTGGAGGCTTTATAGGAAGTGTCCTAGGGAAGACATTACATTCATTATTAGGATTAACAGGCGCTTATATTATTGCAGTAGTATTGCTTATGATTTCAGTTGTGATTTTAACAGAGAAGTCAATTATGTCTGTTATTAAGAAGAATGGCGAGAAAGCTTATAAGAGTGCCAAAGAAGAAGCCAATAATAGAAGAGAAGAGAACAATCTTATTAGGGAACAGAGACGTCTTGAAAAGAAAAAACAGAAGGCTGTTGGAGTTAATTTCAAAGACACAACAATTGAGCCTGAAGCTGTTGAAAGTGGCAAAGCTGAGGATAAGAATCAGGATGTTCATGAGATACATATAGAAGGTATTGATGAGCAGCCACTTAAAGAGATGGAACAGGATCCTGTTACATATACATATGAAGAAATGGCAGGAAACAAGCAGATTAAGATTGAAGGATTGGATGAGCCTGAACCTATGGCATATGAGCCGGAAGAAAGTTACAATTCAGGTGAAGAAAGTTTGAATGATGAATCTGTTTTAAATGGAGAATTTGTTCCGAAAGAGAGAATTATTGTAAGCCGGTCTGCAAAGGATGCAATGAAACGCAAGCCATATGGAATGGCACAGGCTGCATCAGGAACAGGGGGAACATCAGGAACAAGTGTTTCGTCATATGCAAATGCTACAGCCGGACAGAGTGATGCAGTGATTGATTTAGAGGCTGAGAATATGCAGCAATCAGGTGTAACAGCGCAGACTGAGGTAAAGAAAAATTCTTCCGAAGGAAAAATAATAGCACCAAAGAAGAAAAAAATGAGCTACAAGAAACCACCATACAAGTTATTGGCGGACAATCCTGGAAGTTCTAATGGAACAACAAAGGCTGTATTAATGCAGACAGCTAACAAGCTTAAAGAAGTTTTGACTAATTTTGGTGTAAAAGTTGAAGTTACTAATGTAAGCAAGGGACCTTCAGTTACAAGATATGAATTGCAGCCTGAAATGGGAACAAAGGTTAGCAGAATAACAGGTTTGGCTGATGATATTAAGCTTAATATGGCAGCAGCAGATATTCGTATTGAAGCGCCAATTCCGGGCAAGGCAGCAGTGGGAATTGAAATACCTAACGACAGCAGAGATACAGTGTATCTGAAAGAGTTGCTTATGTCTAAGGAACTTAAAGAGCATAAATCTAAACTTGCTTTTCCGGCAGGTAAGGATATTGCAGGACGAGTTGTTGTGGCAGATATTGCAAAGATGCCACATATGCTTATAGCAGGAACAACAGGCTCAGGTAAATCAGTATTTACAAACTCAATTTTAATGAGTATTCTATATAGAACAACACCTGAGGAAGTACGAATTATTGTAATTGATCCTAAGGTGGTAGAATTTCAGGTATATAATAAGATTCCACATTTGTTGTACGATGTTGTTACAGATCCAAAGAAGGCTGCCGGAATTTTAAATTGGGCAGTTGCTGAAATGACAACAAGATACAAGAAATTTGCCAATATTGGAGCAAGAGACATTTCAAGCTATAATGCCAAAGTGGAAAGTGGCGACTATTCAGAAGATGAACAGGTTGAAAAAATGCCTCAGATTCTTATTATAATAGATGAGTTGGCTGACCTTATGATGGTTGCTGCAAAAGAAGTTGAAGAGGCAATATGTCGTCTTGCACAGCTTGCAAGAGCAGCGGGAATCCATATGGTTATTGCAACTCAAAGACCTTCTGTTGATGTTATTACAGGTCTGATTAAGGCTAACATTCCATCAAGAGTAGCATTAACAGTTGCATCAGGTACGGATTCACGTACTATTATTGATATGAACGGTGCAGAAAAGCTTTTAGGAAACGGTGATATGCTGTTTTATCCTGCAGGTTATGTTAAACCTGTAAGAATACAGGGAGCTTATGTTTCAGAAAAAGAAATTTCAGATACCGTTAATTATATAAAAGAGCATAGTGGTGAGGCAGAATATGACGATACCATTGATGCAAAACTTACAACGGATCAGGAAGCAATGGCAAACGGAGGAGAGTTAGATCCTTATTTTGCCCAAGCAGGAAGATTATGTATTGAGAAGCAAAAAGGTTCTACAAGTATGATTCAAAGACAGTTTAAAGTTGGTTTCAACAGGGCTGCAAGAATTATGGAACAGCTTTATGATGCAGGAGTTGTAGGACAGGAAGAGTCAAACAAACCAAGAAAGGTTATTATGTCCATTGAAGCCTTTGAGCAAATGGTTAACGGTGGTCAGTAAGCAAAAATGATGTTGTGAAAGAGAGGAAAAAAGATGAAGACTGATATTGAAATCGCACAGGAAGCTGAAATGATGCCAATTAAGAACGTGGCAGAACAGTTAGGAATTACAGAAGATGACATTGAATTATACGGAAAGTATAAGGCAAAAATTTCCAATGAATACTATGAAAAGATCAAAGACAATGAAGATGGAAAACTGATTCTTGTAACAGCAATTAACCCAACTCCTGCCGGTGAAGGAAAAACAACTGTAACAGTTGGACTTGGAGAAGCTTTTGGTCAGTTAAATAAGAAAGCAGTTATCGCGCTTAGAGAACCATCACTTGGACCATGTTTTGGTATTAAAGGTGGAGCAGCAGGTGGCGGATATGCACAGGTTGTACCAATGGAAGATATGAACCTTCATTTTACAGGTGACTTTCATGCTATCACATCAGCTAATAACTTATTGGCTGCAATGCTTGATAACTCAATTCAGCAGGGCAACGTATTAAACATTGATCCTAATCAGGTTGTTTGGAAGAGATGCGTTGACATGAACGACAGAGTTTTAAGAAACGTTGTTGTTGGTCTAGGCAGAAAAGTAGACGGAACAGTAAGAGAAGACCATTTTGTAATTACTGTTGCGTCAGAAATTATGGCAATTCTTTGTCTTGCAACAAGCTATGCAGATTTAAAAGAAAGATTAGGAAAGGTTATTGTTGCATACACATATGACGGACAGCCTGTTACAGCAAAAGACGTTAAGGCAGTTGGCGCAATGGCAGCACTTCTTAAAGATGCAATGAAGCCTAACATTATTCAGACATTAGAGCATACACCGGCATTAGTTCACGGTGGACCTTTTGCAAATATTGCTCACGGATGTAACTCAGTTAAGGCTACAAAGACAGCATTAAAGATGGCTGATTATGTTATAACAGAAGCAGGTTTTGGTGCTGACCTCGGTGCTGAAAAGTTTATGGACATTAAGTGCAGAAAAGCAGGCCTTAAGCCTGACTGTGTTGTATTAGTAGCAACAGTTAGAGCATTAAAATACAACGGTGGAGTTCCAAAAGACCAGTTATCAGAAGAAAATCTTGACGCATTAAAGAAAGGTATTGTAAACCTTGAAAAACATATTGAAAATCTTCAGTTATTCGGAGTTCCTGTAGTTGTAACATTAAATCAGTTTGTTACAGATACAGAAGCAGAATATGAATATATTAAGAATTTCTGTGAAGAAAGAGGATGTGAATTTGCATTAGCAGAAGTTTGGGCTAAAGGCGGAGAAGGTGGAAAGGCATTAGCAGAAAAAGTTATTGAAACTATTGAAAACAAGCCATCTAACTATGCACCTCTTTACCCTGATGATATGTCAATCAAAGAAAAGATTGAAACAATAGCAACAAAGATTTACGGAGCAGATGGTGTTACATATTCTCCTGAAGCCGAGAAAGCTATTGCAAATATTGAAAAAATGGGATACAAAGAATATCCTGTATGTATGGCAAAGAACCAGTTCTCATTCTCAGATGATAAGACTAAGTTAGGAAGACCTACAGGATTTAAGATTAATATTCGTGACGTTTATGTTTCAGCAGGTGCAGGATTTGTAGTTGCATTGACAGGTAGCATTATGACAATGCCTGGTTTATCAAAATCTCCTGCAGCATTTGGAATAGACTTAACAGACGATGGAAAAATCACAGGATTATTCTAAAGTATACAAAAGTGGAGGAGCCTTTTAGGTAATAAAGAAATGGCAAAAATTATAGACGGAAAACAGATTTCATTAGACATTAAGAATGAATTAAAAGAAAAGGTTGCAAAATACAAAGAGCAGGGAATTGAGATTACTCTTGCAGTAGTAAAAGTAGGAAATGATCCTGCATCAGCAGTTTATGTTAGAAACAAAGAGAAAGCTTGTGAATATGTTGGCATAAACTCAAAGACTTTGGCATTACCTGAAGAAACAACAGAAGAAGAGCTTTTAAATGTTGTTAAGGAATTAAATGAAGACAAAAATGTTAACGGTATTTTAGTTCAGTTACCACTTCCTAAACATATTGATGAAAGCAAGGTTCTTCTTACAATTGACAGCACAAAAGATGTGGATGGTTTTCATCCTGTAAATGTTGGAAAGATGGTAATAGGTGAAGATACATTTTTACCTTGTACACCTGCTGGAATTATTGAAATGATTAAAAGAACAGACATTGATATTGAAGGTAAGGAATGTGTGGTTATTGGAAGAAGCAATATTGTTGGAAAACCAATGGCTATGTTAATGCTTAAGGAAAATGCAACAGTTACTATTGCACATTCAAGAACTAAAGATTTAAAAGAGGTTACAAAGAGAGCAGACATTATTGTGGCAGCAATAGGAAAAGCTAAGTTTGTAACAGCAGATTACGTGAAAGAAGGTGCTGTTGTAATCGATGTTGGAATGGACAGAGATGAAAATGGTAAGTTATGTGGTGATGTTGATTTTGAATCAGTTTCAAAAGTGGCATCAGCCATTACACCTGTACCTGGTGGCGTAGGACCAATGACAGTAACAATGCTTTTGGTAAACTGCTTAAGAAGCGTTGAACTAAACAAATAAAATTTTTGAGCCTGTCGAATATGATAGGCTCAAATAGCTTATACAAGATTAAAAATATTTGAAGGGAGGTTTAATGAGAATATGAAGTTTGCCAATGTCATTGTAGACATTTCACACGAAAAGTTAGACCGTCCCTTTGGATATATTATACCTGATGAATTGGAAAAAGAGATTACGGTAGGAACTGCTGTTACCATACCATTTGGTAAAGGCAACAGGCAGATAAAAGGCTATGTAATTGAAATAACAGACCAGCCATCTTTTGACATATCAAAAATGAAAGAGATTATGGCAGTTGAAGAGGGAGCAGCCAAGGTTGAAAGTCAGTTAATTAATTTGGCTTATTGGATTAAAGAAAATTACGGCTCTACAATGAATCAGGCATTAAAAACTGTAATACCGGTAAAGAATAAGATTAGAAATATTGAAAAAAAGACAATAATATTAAATTTGAACAGTGAACAACTGGAAGAAAAAATAAAACAATATAAAAAGAAAAATGCAAAAGCAAGACTTAGGTTGTTAGAAGAATTAAAGATAAACAACAGAATGGCAAGAGAGCTTGTGGTAGATAAATTAAATGTTTCACCAAGTACTCTTAAGTCAATGGAACAGTTAGGGGACATTGTAATTGAGAAAACAATTAATTACAGAAATCCTATTGAATTAAAAGAACAGCCTGAATATGACATAGTTCTTAATGAAAATCAGAGAAAAGTTTCAGAAGCAATTAAGAAAACAATGGATTTTAAGAAAAAAGACAAAGTGAATGTGCATCTTATTCATGGAATTACAGGAAGTGGAAAAACAGAAGTTTATATGGATTTAATAGATTATACTATTAAAAAAGGCAAATCAGTAATTGTTCTGATTCCTGAAATTGCCCTTACATATCAGACTGTAATGAGATTTACAAGAAGATTTAAAGAAAAAGTATCAATAATAAATTCAAGGCTGTCATCAGGAGAGCGTTACGACCAGTTTGAAAGAGCGAAAAATGGTGACGTAACTATAATGATAGGTCCAAGATCAGCTTTGTTTACGCCGTTTTCCAATTTGGGATTAATAGTAATAGACGAAGAACACGAAAGTGCTTACAAAAGTGAATCGGTTCCTAAATATCATGCAATTGAAGTGGCGCAGAAGAGAGCATATGACACAGGTGCAACAGTGGTTTTAGGCTCGGCAACGCCATCTCTTGAATCATATTATAAGGCTAAGAATGGAACCTATATTCTTCATAAGTTAACAACAAGAGAGAAAGGCAATCTTCCATCAGTATCAATTGTAGATTTAAGGGAAGAGTTACAGCAGGGAAATAAATCTATTTTCAGTAATAAACTTCAAACATTAATTAATGACAGATTAGAGAAAAAAGAGCAGACAATGCTTTTTATTAATAGAAGAGGATTTGCGGGATTTGTTTCCTGCAGGGATTGTGGAAAAGCAATAAAATGTCCTCATTGTGATGTTACACTGAAACTTCATAATAACAAGAAGCTAGTGTGCCATTATTGTGGCTATACAACAAAGCTTCCAACCAAATGTCCTGAATGTGGTTCAACATACTTAGGAGGATTTGGAATAGGAACTCAAAAAATAGAAATGCTTATAAAACAGTTGTGCCCTACAGCAAGAGTTCTCAGAATGGATGCGGATACAACATCAACTAAGGGTAGTCACGATGAAATCCTGTCAGCCTTTGCCAACCATCAGGCAGATATTTTGGTTGGAACGCAGATGATAGTAAAAGGGCATGATTTTCCTGATGTTACTTTAGTTGGAGTGCTTGCAGCAGATATGTCTTTGTATGCATCAGATTATACTGCGGCAGAAAAAACATTTCAGCTTTTATGTCAGGCAGCAGGAAGGGCAGGCCGTGGTAAAAATCCGGGAGAGGTAGTAATACAGACTTATGCACCGGATAATTACAGCATAATAGCTGCAAGTCATCAGGATTATGATGAGTTTTTTGAGCAGGAAATAGTTTATAGAAAGCTTATGGGATATCCGCCGGTTGCAAACATGGTATCGGTTTTGTTACAATGTTCCGGGGAATCAGAGCTTGAAATGGCCACAGAATCAGTGGTTCAATTAATCAGAAAAGTAAAAGAGCAGAAATATAATGAACTGTTCGTAATCGGACCGGCTGATCCGCCTGTTTCAAAAATAAATGACATATATAGAAAAATCATATATTTAAAAAGTGATAATAGAGTACATCTTATAAGATTAAAGGATTATTTAGAATATGTAATAAATAGTTCACAGAATTTCAAAAATATTAATGTACAATTTGATTTTAAAGCATAGATATGCAGAAAGGAAGATAAAATGGCAATAAGAAATATTAGAGAATTAGGAGAACCATGTTTAAGAAAGATTTGTAAACCTGTTAAGGAAGTTAATCTAAGAACGAAAATCTTAATTGGGGATATGTTTGATACAATGTATGAGGCTAACGGAGTAGGACTTGCAGCACCCCAGGTGGGAATCTTAAAAAGAATATTTGTAGTTGACTGTGGAGATGAAGAAGGTAATTCAGTACCATATGTATTTATCAATCCTGAAATTATTGATAGAGAAGGTGTTCAGACAGGATACGAAGGATGTCTTAGCGTACCGGGCAAGTCAGGTATGGTTCCAAGAGCACAGAAAGTAAAGGTTAAGGCTTTTAATGAAAATATGGAAGAATTCGAAATGGAAGCAGAAGGTTTACTTGCAAGATGTATTCTTCACGAAAATGACCACTTAGATGGAATTGTTTATGTAGACAAAGTTGAAGGAAAACTTTATGATAATTCAGAATTGTATCCTGAGGAGGAACAGTAAGAATGAAAATAGTATTTATGGGAACACCTGATTTTTCAGTTCCGGCATTAGAAGAACTTGCAAAAGTACATCAGGTGGCAGCAGTTGTAACACAGCAGGATAGACCAAAGGGCAGAGGTCACAAGATGCAGTATACACCTGTTAAGGAGAAAGCATTAGAATTGAATATTCCTGTTTATCAGCCTGAAAAAGTAAAAAATCCTGAGTTTGTGGATATACTAAGAGAGATAAATCCTGACGTTATAGTTGTAATAGCTTTTGGACAGATACTTTCAAAAGAAATATTAGACCTTCCAAAGTACGGCTGTATTAACGTTCACGCTTCATTATTACCTAAATATAGAGGAGCAGCACCAATTCAGTGGGCTGTAATAGATGGCGAAGAAGAAACAGGCGTTACAACAATGTACATGGCAGAAGGACTTGACACAGGAGACGTAATAGACACAGCAGTCATAAGATTAGACGAAAAAGAAACAGGTGGAAGTCTTTTCGATAAGCTTGCAATAGAAGGTGGAAAATTAATAGTTGAAACATTATCAAAACTTGAAAATGGAACAGCTACAAGAACCCCACAGGATGATGAAAAATCATCATATGCAGGAAAGATAACAAAAGAATTAGGGCAAATCGATTTTACAAAACCGGCAGTTACAATAGAAAGATTAATTAGAGGACTAAACCCTTGGCCAAGTGCATACACAACACTAGATGGCAAAGCCATGAAAGTATGGGATGCAACAGTAGAGGAAGGAAACGTAACAGAACAACCCGGCGAAATCGTAGAAATCGCAAAACACTATATAAAAGTAGCCACAGGAGAGAATTATTTAAAGATAAACGAAATTCAACTTGCAGGCAAAAAGCGAATGCCAATGGATGCATTCTTAAACGGATACTCTATTAAAGAAAATATTTTGGGGGTATAATATGATAGCTAAAAACTATAACGCAAGCACGCTCCCGCTGCCTTCAGCTCGTAGCGGTACTAAGAAGCTATGGTAGCTTCGCTACCCTACCTTCTAAGGACCGACGGCTTCAGAGCACTTGCTAATATAGTTTTCATCTATCATATAAACGAAATAGTAGTTAAAGAATGAAGTAACCGTAAAAAATACACGAGCAGCATTCGACATAAAAACAATCATTTCGTTATTTATATGTGGGAAAATTTCCATAAAACAAACAATAGGCAACTTTTTGCAATTTTGCGAGCATAGCGTAAAGCAAAAATCAACTGTTTGAGCCGTAAGGCGAGTTTTGATTTTTGTTTTACAATAGGCGGCGGAGCAAAATAAAAAAGGTAACGTGTTTGTTATGGGAATTTTCCCACATATGTAAAAAAGAAAGGAGACGATATTATGCTTTACGGATATTATTTTGATCCAACCTATGTACTTATTGTAATTGGTATGGTTATTTGCATGGCTGCATCAGCCCATGTAAATTCTACTTTTAGAAAATATTCTAAATACAGAAGTAATTCAGGATTAACAGGTGCCCAGGCGGCTAAGATGATTCTTGAATCACAGGGTATTTATGATGTTACAATTCAGCATATAGGTGGAGATTTAACAGATAACTATAATCCTTCAAACAAGGTTTTAAGCCTTTCAGATGCAACATATAATCAGACTAATGTTGCGGCAATTGGTGTTGCGGCTCACGAATGCGGTCACGCAATGCAGCATGCAAAAGGATATGCACCTATAAGTGTTAGAAACGCCCTTGTTCCTTTTGCAAACTGGGGCTCAAGATTATCATGGATTTTGATTATTGTAGGAATATTATTTTATGGTAATGGAACAGGACAGACATTGCTTGACCTTGGTATTATTGCTTTTTCATTGGCAGTATTGTTCCAGTTAGTAACATTGCCTGTAGAATTTAATGCATCAGGAAGAGCGATTAGAGTTTTGGAAAGCACAGGAATATTTGGAAATACTGAATTAAAGTATACTAAAAAAGTTTTGGGAGCAGCAGCTTTAACTTATGTTGCAGCAGCAGCTTCATCGATTCTACAGTTATTAAGATTGGTAATTCTTTTTGGAGGAAGAGATGACGACTAGTAAGCCGGTAAATCAGGTAAATTTAAGAAATATAGTTTTGGAAATGCTTTTGCAGGTTAATAAAGGAGAAAAAAGTCACGTTGCATTAAAAAGCACATTAGACAAAAATGTTAGCCTTGACAAACATCAACGATCTTTTATTACAAGACTTTTTCAGGGAACATTAGAGAGAAGAATTGAGCTTGACTTTATTATAAATCAGTTTTCAAAAACTCCGGTTAATAAGATGAAACCTGTAATAAGGGAGATTTTGAGAATGGGTGTTTATCAAATTAAGTATATGGATAATGTACCTGTTTCGGCAGTTTGCAACGAAGGGGTGAAGCTGGCTGAAAAAAGAAAATTTAGAAATCTTAAGGGATTTGTAAATGGAGTTTTAAGAAATGTGGCACGAAATATTGAAAAAATAGAATATCCAAAGGAACAGAAAGAAAGACTGTCGGTTATTTATTCTGTTCCTAAGTGGATAATTGAAAAATGGACTAAAGAGTATGGAATTTCAAAAACAGAAGAGATGCTTGAAGGGTTATATAAGCCGAAAGCAACTTCTGTTAGATGCAATACATCAAAGGCAACTGTAGAAGAAATTGTTAAAAGCCTTGAATATCAGGGAACAACAGTTGAAAAATCTAAACTTTATGATAGGGCACTTAAAATATCAGGCTATGACAAGTTAGAAAATCTTGATGTTTTTAAGGCAGGAATGATTACCGTTCAGGATGAAAGCTCAATGATGGTAGGAATTGCAGCAAATCCTAAAGAAAAAGACTATATAATTGATGTGTGTGCTGCACCGGGAGGAAAGAGTCTTCACGTTTCAGAACTTCTTAATGGAACAGGAACTGTTGAGGCGAGAGATTTAACAGAGTATAAGATAGGGCTTATAGAAGAAAATATTGCCAGAGTAGGTAATGAAAACATAATAACAAAAGTAAGTGATGCCACAGTATTAGATAAAGAAGCAATTGAGAAAGCGGATATTGTTATTGCTGATCTTCCATGCTCAGGACTTGGAGTTATTGGCAATAAAAGTGATATAAAGTATAATGTAACACAGAATCAGATCGATGAATTAGTAGAATTACAAAGAAAGATACTAAAGCAGGTAAGCAAATATGTTAAGCAAGGTGGAAAGCTTTTATATAGTACCTGCACGGTAAACAGACAGGAAAATGATAGTAATGTTAAATGGATACAGGACAATCTTCCTTTTAAATTACAATCATTAAATGGAATTGTGCCGGAGCAGCTTAAATGTGAAAATGGTTGTCTTCAGATTTATCCGGGACAATATGGCATGGATGGATTTTTCGTGTCATTATTTATAAGAGAATAAAGGTTATGGTTATGACAGAAAAGAAGGATATTAAATCATATAATTTAGATGAATTAAAACAGGAATTAGCTAATATGGGCGAAAAGCCTTTTAGAGCAGGACAAATATATAAATGGTTACATATTGAAAAGGTTCAGTCTTTTGATGAAATGACTAATATTTCAAAAAATCTAAGAGAAACATTAGATGAGCAGTTTGAAATTGTCACATTAGAGCCTGTAAGGGTGTTGATTTCAAAGATTGACGGAACAAGAAAGTATTTGTTTAGAATAAAAGGTGGAGCAGTAATCGAAAGTGTACTTATGAGATACCATCACGGTAATTCCGTATGTATTTCAACACAATCAGGATGTCGAATGGGCTGTAGATTTTGTGCCTCAACTCTTAACGGACTGGATAGAAACTTAAGACCTTCTGAATTGTTAGAACAGATATATGAAATAGAAAAGAACATAGGAGAGAAAGTTTCCAACATTGTTTTAATGGGAAGTGGAGAGCCTCTTGATAATTTTGAAAATGTGACAAAGTTTCTTGAATTAATAAGCGATGAAAATGGGTTAAACATAAGCCAGAGAAATATAACGTTGTCAACCTGTGGATTGGTTCCAAGAATGAAGGAATTGGCAAATATGCATCCTCAGATTACGTTGGCATTGTCACTTCACGCTTCAGATGATGATACAAGAAGGGAACTTTTACCTATAGCAAGAAAATATACCATAGCTGAAGTTTTGGATGCCTGCAAGTATTATTTCGACAAGACGGGCAGACGTATAACTTTTGAATACAGTCTTGTGGCAGGGGTAAATGACACAGTGGAAGAAGCAGAGAAGCTTTCAGCACTGGTTAAGAATCTTAACTGTCACGTAAATCTTATACCGGTTAATCCAATTAAAGAAAGAGATTTCGTTCAGACGGGAAAGAAGGCTGTTGAACGATTTAAAAGGGTACTTGAAAAAAATAGGATAAATGTTACTATAAGAAGAGAAATGGGACGAGACATTAATGGTGCCTGCGGACAGCTTAGAAATGACGCTATGCGGGAAGAAAGGGAGGAATCAGGTGAATAATTACAAAATAAATGCATTTGGGAAAACTGATGTAGGGTTAATGAGAACCATTAATCAGGATAGCATTTTTGTTTCCACTAAGCCGGTGGGTAAACTCCCAAACCTTTTCATTGTAGCCGATGGAATGGGGGGGCATAAAGCTGGAGATGTGGCATCAAGAGTAGCAATCGAGAAGTTTGTTAAATATGCCTGCACAACACATATGACAGATCCGGCTAACATATTGGATGCCGGTATTATGTCCATTAATAAGGAAATATACGATATGGCTAATTCCAACAGGGATTATAGCGGAATGGGAACAACTTTTGTTGCCGCTGTTATTGCAGAAGGTCATGTTTATATTGCCAATGTTGGAGACAGCAGATTATATTATATTGGAAAAGATATACAACAAATAACAAGGGATCATTCCTTGGTTGAGGATATGGTTAGAATGGGACTTTTGGAGAAAGAAGAGGCAAGAACTCATTACAAGAAAAATGTAATTACAAAAGCCATTGGCGTTGCTGAGGACAAAACAGCAACACCTGATATATTTGAGATAGAAATAGATAATGGGGACAAATTATTATTGTGTTCAGACGGATTAACTAACATGGTAATTGACTATGACATTAATAAGATTATCAGAAAAAGTGAGTCAATTGAGGATGCAGTGAGAACTTTAATTAATACTGCAAACGAAAATGGCGGGAAAGATAATATATCAGCAATTCTTATTAGCGCAGAATATACGGAAAATCAGGATAGTCTGCTATCTGAACAATAGGAGTGAGAAAGTTTATGTTGGAAAGAGGATTTTTTATTAATAACCGTTATGAAATTCTTAGCAGAGTAGGGGCAGGCGGAATGTCTGATGTTTATAAAGCTAAGGATCATAAATTAAATAGAAACGTAGCAATTAAGGTGCTAAAAAATGAATTTAGCAAGGATAAAAATTTTGTGTCCAAATTTAGGGTTGAAGCACAGTCAGCGGCAAGCCTTATTCATCCTAATATTGTAAACGTATATGATGTAGGTGAGGATGCGGGCCTTTATTATATTGTTATGGAATTGATAGAGGGAATCACATTAAAAAGCTATATTGACAAGAAAGGCAAGCTTTCTGTTAAAGAAACAATAAGTATAGCAATCCAGATTGCCAATGGTATTGAATGTGCCCACAATAATCAGATTGTTCATAGAGACATAAAGCCTCAGAACATTATGATTTCAAGAGAAGGAAAAGTCAAGGTGACAGACTTTGGTATTGCAAGGGCTGCATCAGCCAATACTATTAACGGCAGTGCAATGGGGTCCGTTCATTATATTTCACCTGAACAGGCAGGTGGACAGTATGTTGACGAGAAAAGTGACATATATTCACTTGGCATTACAATGTTTGAAATGCTTACAGGCAGAGTTCCTTTTGACGGTGAATCAACAGTAACAATAGCCTTAAAACATATTAAAAGCAATGTACCTAGTGTTAGGGAATATTTGCCTAACGTGCCTGTAAGCATTGAAAAAATAATTCTGAAATGTACACAGAACAGAGCAGACAGAAGATATCCAAAAATTTCATTGCTTATATCTGATTTAAAGAGAGCTTTGTCTGAACCAAATGTTGATTTTGTTCAGCTTGAACAGAGAGTAGACAATGGCTCAACAGTAATGATTACAGATGATGAAATTAACCAGCTTAGAAGTGGAAGTAATAAGAAAGTAAAGGATGATAATGGAAAACCTGACGATGACATTGATTATTTACCACCTAAAGTAGGCAATGCAGTGACAATTGGTAGTGTTGTTGCAGGCATTGTGGCGTTAATTATTGTGGCTGCAATAGTTACAAGTTTTGTATTTTCAATGGTTAACAGCAACAAGATTAAGTTGCAGAATACAGTTACAGGCAGTGATATGGAAACAACTATTGATCCTAAGAAGACAGAAGTTCCTAACGTAGTTGGAATGAGTGAAGATGAAGCAGAAAAAACACTTCATGAAAAAGAATTAGGTGTAAAATATGAAGCTTATGAATACAATGATCAGTATCAGAGTGGTTATATTATTAAACAGTCAGTTGCAAAAGGAAAAGTAATTGATAAGAATGAAACTATTTTACTTACTGTAAGTAAGGGAGCCGAAAAGATTGAAGTCCCATCAGGAATAAAGGGCTCAGACCTTGACACTGCAATTTCAAAGCTTGAAGATAAAGACCTTAAATGGGAATTGGTTTATGAATACAGTAGTAGTGAAATTAACAGAGTTATTTCATGTTATCCAATAGAACAGGCTTTGGTTTCCAAGGGAGATATAATTAAGCTTACTGTAAGCAGGGGGCAGAAGACAGTTGAAAACAGCAATGTTGGTACAATACCAAATGTTGAAGGAAAGAAGCTTGATAAGGCACAGCAGCTTATTAGTAATGCAGGATATTCTGTTGGTGACACAAAGGAAGTTTACGATGAAGAAATAGAAAAGGGTATTGTAATCAGACAGACAATAAAGTCAGGCTATGCACCAAAGGGAACAACAATAAGCCTTGTTGTAAGTAAAGGCTCAAAAGATGCTGACAAGAAGTATAAGGGAACATATACTTTTGCAAAAGAGGACCTAATGGATGAAGAGGGCAATCCTATTAAAAGTGGAACAGTAGTTGTTTTATTAAACGGCTCATCACAGGGAATTGATCCTGAATATTCAGATGTATCAAAGTGGCCGGGAGATTACACAATGACACTTACAAGTGATACAAAGGGCAAGGCAACAATTGAACTGTTAATAGACGGAAAAGTTGTAAAAACAGATAAGGTTAAACTAAAATAAAATCAGGTGCCGTGGTAAATGCTACGGCACCTTTAATGAAATTAAGTGGAATAAGAAGGTATGCAGGGAAAAATAATAAAAGGAATTGCCGGATTTTATTATGTTTATGTTGAAAACAAAGGCATATATGAATGCAAGGCAAAAGGAAAATTTAGAAACAAAAGCATAAAACCATTAGTTGGGGACAATGTAATGGTGGACATTATTGATGAAGAAAAGAAAAAAGGAAACATATCAGAAATTTTGGAGAGAAAGAACCAGCTTATAAGACCGGCTGTGGCAAATGTAGATCAGGCAATGATAGTGTTTGCCGTGAAAAAACCAAATCCAAATTTGAATCTTTTAGATAGATTTCTTGTAATGATGGAGTTTCAAAATATAGAAACAGTAATATGCTTCAACAAAATAGACATAGGCGATGATGACTACATGAACCAATTGCAGACCATCTATCAAAAGGCAGGCTACAAAGTAATGTTTGCCAGTGCCACAGAAGAACAAGGGGTAGATGAAATCAAAAAAATGCTAAAAGGCAAAAGTACCGTGTTTGCCGGACCTTCAGGAGTTGGAAAATCATCAATGCTTAATGCACTAACCAAAGACTACAAAATGGAAACAGGTGCAATAAGCGAAAAAATCGGTCGTGGAAAACATACAACAAGACACTCAGAAATATTCAACATAGACAGCAACTCATACGTTTTTGACACACCCGGTTTTAGCTCACTATTCGTACCGGGAATGACCAAAGAAAAATTACAGTACTGCTTTCCTGAAATGCCACAATATGAACCGGAATGTCGTTTCACAGGCTGCGCCCACATAAACGAACCGGACTGCGGCATCAAAAACGCCTTAGAACAAGGCAAAATAGCCCGGGAAAGGTACGAAAACTACGTACTGTTATACAAAGAACTAGAACAATTAGAAAAAAATAAATACTAAATATAAAAATATAATAAAAATGTAATACCTATATTTGTCACATAAAATTTTCTATTCAGCAAACAATAGACGGCGGAGCAAAATAAAAAAGACAACGTGTTTGCAATAGAAAATTCTACGTGGAAAAAGTAAAAGAACATTTAAAGGAGAAAGAAAATGATTAAACTAGCACCTTCAATTTTATCAGCAGACTTTGCCAATCTTGGCAATGACATCAAAAGAATAGACCAGGCAGGCTGTGACTGGATACATGTAGACATAATGGACGGAATGTTCGTTCCAAACATCTCATTTGGAATGCCTGTAACAAAAGCTGCAAGAGCATACACAAAAAAATACTTTGATGTACATTTAATGATTCAGGAACCAATTCGTTATGTAAAGGAATTCAAGGCAGTAGGAGCAGATATGCTTACAGTACATGTGGAAGCATGTGAAGATGTTCAGGCTACGATTGATGCAATTCACGCAGAGGGAATGGATGCAGGTCTGGCTTGCAATCCTGAAACACCGGTAGAAGATATAGTTCCTTTTATTGATAAGGTTGAAATGATTTTGATAATGACAGTTCATCCGGGATTTGGCGGACAGTCATATATTGACGAGTGTACAGAAAAGATTGAGATTGTAAATGCAATTGTACATGAATACAATCTTAAAACATTGATAGAAGTTGATGGAGGAATTAAAGTGGATAACGTATGCATTCCTTTAGATGCCGGAGCTAATGTAATTGTTGCAGGCTCAGCAGTATTTGGCGGAAATGTGGAAGAAAATGTTAAAAACTTTAAAGAACAGTTTCAGAATTTTGAAGACTAATAATTGAAAAATAAGAAGAATTATATATGATATAAAAAGGTATCCTGACAAAACTGCCGGGATACCTTTTTTTGTTACTAAAATTATTTAATATTTATTTTAGAAAAATGATATTATTAATTTAAACATTAAATCTAAATGTAATTACATCTCCGTCCTGAACAACATAGTCCTTACCCTGTAATCCAACAAGACCTTTTTCTTTAGCCTTTGCTAAAGAACCACATTCAATTAAGTCTTTGTAAGCAACAACTTCGGCACAGATAAATCCACGTTCAAAGTCTGTGTGAATCTTTCCGGCAGCCTGTGGAGCCTTAGTACCTTTCTTAATTGTCCAAGCTCTTGTTTCATCTTCACCTGATGTAAGGTAGCTGATTAAACCAAGAAGAGAGTAGCTAGCCTTGATTAATTTATCAAGACCTGATTCGCTGATACCTAAGTCTTCTAAGAACATCTGCTTTTCATCATCGTCTAATTCAGAAATTTCCTGTTCAATTTCAGCACTGATAACAAAAACTTCACTTCCGTTTTCAGCAGCAAACTTTCTAACTGCTTCAACGTGTGGGTTAGAATTGCCATCGTCAGCCAAATCATCTTCTGAAACATTAGCTGCAAAAATAACAGGCTTGTATGTTAAAAGGTTGTATTCAGCAAGCCAAGCTAATTCGTCTTCATCTTCTGTTTCATATTTGATTGCAAGGTTTCCTTCTTCAAGGAAAGCCTTCATTCTCTGTTGGAAATCTAATTCTTTAGCCAAAGCTTTGTCATTTCTTGCACCACGTGTTGTTTTTGCAATACGTCTTTCAAGAATTTCAACATCAGAGAAAATTAATTCATAGTTAATTGTTTCAATATCTCTAATAGGATCAATGCTTCCATCAACGTGGATAACATTAGTGTCCTCAAAACATCTTACAACATGTACAATTGCATCAACTTCACGAATGTTGGCAAGAAACTGGTTTCCTAAACCTTCACCCTTAGATGCACCCTTGACCAAACCTGCAATGTCAACAAATTCGATAACAGCAGGGATAGTTTTTTTGGAATTATATAAAGCTGTGAGCTTATCAATTCTTTCATCCGGAACTGCAACAACGCCTACGTTAGGATCAATTGTACAGAATGGATAGTTAGCAGATTCAGCGCCGGCTTTAGTTAGTGAATTAAATAAAGTACTTTTTCCTACATTTGGTAGTCCAACAATACCTAATTTCATAATTAGAATCCTCCAATCTTTAGTTATATATATAAAATTATTATTGGCTATACATAAATCAATTGTAAATACCAAATGATAGTTTAACATATTTTTGAAAAACCCTCAATAAAATAAAGAAGTATTTCTAACAAAGTATTTACGTAAAAAGTAATATGTTACAAAAATTAAAATCAAAAAAGCATTGCGAAGAAAATTCTAAAAAATAAAATAAATTCAATAAGTATCCCATAAGGCTGTATTATTATAAAAATAAATGTGGTATAATTTCATAGTTAAAGTAAATGAGCGTATAAAGAGAGGACACAATAATGAATTTAAATTTGTTAGCAACAACATCAATTGAATTTCCTAATTTGCATATTTCATTAAATAACCTTCCAAAGTCATTTAGTTTATTTGGCGTTGATATAGCTTTTTATGGAGTTATTATTGCATTTGGAATGTTAGCAGGAATTGCACTTGTATGTTATGATGCCAAGTCATCAGGTCAGGATTATAATTTGTATATAGATTTTGCAATGTATGCAATTATTTTAAGCGTGATTGGTGCAAGATTATACTACGTAGTTTTTAGTTGGGATTATTACAGTGCACATCCTTCAGAGATTATTAACATTAGAGAAGGTGGACTTGCAATCTATGGCGGAGTAATAGCCGGAATAATTACATGTATTGTTTATACAAAGATTAAAAAAATCTCATTTTTCAAGGTGGCTGACTCAGCAGTTTTAGGATTGATTCTTGGTCAGATAATTGGAAGATGGGGAAACTTCTTTAACAGAGAAGCGTTCGGTCAGGTTGCCACAAGCAAGAACCCTTTTATGATGAGGATATTTTTTGACGATAATTATAGCATAAATCAGGTACCTGATGCTGTAAGAATTGGAATGGAAAACCTTAAGGGAATGGATTTGTCAGAGATTGGCTATATTCAGGTACAGCCAACATTTCTTTACGAATCAGTGTGGAACCTGATGGTATTAATATTAATGCTAATATTCAGAAAAAAGAAAAAGTTTGATGGAGAAGTCTTTCTCTGGTATCTCTTTGGATACGGAATCGGCAGATTTGTAATAGAAGGCTTTAGAACAGACCAACTTATAATGCCGGTAACAGGCTGGCCGGTATCTCAGGCATTGTCACTGGTGTTGGCAGTGGTTGCAGCAGTAGTAGTCGTAGTTAAAAGAAAACAAGAAAAGATGGCGTAGAAAGGGAAAAAAGCTAAAAGAAGAGAGATAAAAAAGAGAAGAGAGTATAGAAAAAGAGGGTATAAAGGGAAAAGTAAAGATTTAAAGAATTAGAACCTTGATTGTTCAGAAGAATAATCGGGGTTCTTTTTCTTTTGGCGGTAAGACAGGAAACAAGTGGTTGTGTGGTAGAACATTGTTTATATTCTGGCATAAATGGGAAGAAATATAAGTTTAGAGGTAGTGAAATATATTATTTCTTCGATAGAAAGCTGCCGGAATATTGAATTTGTACCATACAGGAACATTTTTGAGCATATGGTACAGATATTAGGCTTGTAACAAACAAATATTCTTTAATCTGTACCATATAATAAATTTTTTGCTTGTATGGTACAAATATTGCTTTTTGGCTCGCTGAAGTTGTTTCTATTTGTACCATATGTAGGGAATTTGATTAATATGGTACAAATCGCAAGATTATAGTTCTTGAAGTGCTTTAAATCTGTACCATATAAGAATTTTTTTACGTATATGGTACAGATTCTAGAATTGTCATTCTCAAATCATTGAAAGCTTGTACCATATGGAGAAAAATAAGAGTATATGGTACAAAGCCTGAAAAAATACCCCATACCCAGACGAATGCAGTCCGTATGGGGCAGATATGTAAAAGCTTGAATGGTAACAAGCTTAGAAAATACCCCATATTCCGCCGCAAGCTGTTCGTATGGGGCAAATATGTAAAAACTTGAATAGCAACAAACTTAGTTATTACCTCATACTTCGCTGAAAGTTGTCCGTGTGGGGTAGACAAGTAAAAGCTTGAATTATGGCAACAAGTTCAGAAGGGCACCACATTCTTCCATTTTCCACATCACCACCTAATCCCATCCATAAAACACTTCTTAATTTCCACATCCGCCACAATCCCGCCACATCATTACCACCTTTTACCACCAGATATCAAGAAAATCCCAATACTCCCATAAAACAAGGAAAAGAACAGTGTAAAACCATTAAAAAAGGGGTTGCAATAATCCCTGAAATAGTATAAAATTTCCTTATGAGTGGTAAATTGATGTCAATTAGTGGTAAAAAGTGGTAAAAATTACTGCTTTTCGGAAAAAAGTAGGTGAGTTTTTTGTTTACAGGAGAGTACACACAAAAAATGGATACTAAGGGAAGAACAATCGTCCCTGCAAAGTTCAGAGAAGAACTTGGTACAAGCGTAGTTGTAACCAGGGGACTCGATGGCTGTCTTTTTGCGTACTCAAAAGAAGCTTGGCATGCTTTGGAAGAGAAACTTAGCAGTTTACCATTTGCAGACAGAAAAGTTAGAGATTTTAACCGTTTCTTTCTTGCAGGAGCATCAGAATTAGAGACAGATAAGTTGGGACGAGTGCTTATGCCGGCAGTTTTAAGAAAGTTTGGAAACTTAGACAAAGAAGTTGTTTGGGTTGGTGTTGGCGACAGACTTGAAATTTGGAACAGTGATAAGTGGAATGAACAGATGATGTCATACCTTGAAGGAGACGACGTAGAAGAGAAGATAGAAGACCTTGCATCTTATATGGCAGAGTTGGGAATTTAAAGACCAATAAAGAATAAAAAGAAGATAAACTTAAAAATAGCATTTTAAAATTGCATTTAAGATAACATTTAGTTTTGAGGCTGAATTAGAAGTGTAACAGCATAAAGGCGCGAGAGTTAAGAATAATAAAACAGAAAGAAGGTCAAACATGGATTTCAAACATGTATCAGTATTATTAAACGAAACCATTGATGGCTTAAATATAAATCCTGATGGAATATATGTAGACGGAACATTAGGTGGTGGCGGACATTCTTACGAAATATGTAAGAGATTGTCAGACAAGGGCAGATTAATCGGAATAGATCAGGACGGAGAAGCATTAGAAGCTGCCAGAGAACGCTTAAAGGAATTTGAGGACAAGATCACATTAGTTAGAAGTAACTATTGTGAGATTGACACAATCCTAAAGGATTTGGAAATAGAGAAAGTCGATGGAATCGTATTAGATTTAGGAGTTTCTTCATATCAGTTAGACAATTTGGAGAGAGGTTTTTCATACAAGTCAGACGCTCCTCTTGATATGAGAATGGATCAGAGACAGAACAAAACAGCAGCAGATGTTGTTAATAATTATAGCGAAAACGAACTTTTTAGAATAATAAGAGATTATGGCGAGGATAAGTTTGCAAAGAATATAGCTAAGCACATAGTTATGGCAAGAAAAGAAAAACCATTGGAGACAACAGCAGAACTAAGCGAGATTATAAAGGCTTCAATACCAATGAAGTTTCAGGCGAAAGGCGGACATCCTGCAAAGAAGACTTTTCAGGCTATCAGAATAGAAGTAAATCAGGAACTTACAGTTTTAAAAGAATCTTTGGATACAATGATTGATCATTTGAATCCGGGTGGAAGAATGTGTGTGATAACATTCCACTCATTAGAGGATAGGATTACAAAGATTAAATTCAGGGAGAATGAAAATCCTTGTACATGCCCACCTGATTTTCCGGTTTGTGTATGTGGAAAAGTTTCAAAAGGAAAAGTAATAACAAGAAAACCAATTATTCCTTCAGAAGAAGAAATGACAGAGAATAAGAGATCTAAGAGTTCAAAATTAAGAATTTTTGAAAGGCGTTAAAAAATGAATCAGGTAAGAAGAAGTAATTACGGAAGAGAATATGTGGACGGAAATACCGTAAGAAAACTTAATCCGGATAGAGATAGAAGAGTATATGTTGACGGAAAAAGAGTACAGGAAAATGAAAGACAGATAAGAGCAAGAGAAGACGCAAAAATAATGAATGCACCATATGTAGCATTCCTTGCAATCGTATCAGCAGTTTGCCTTATAATGTGTGTATGTTACTTAAATATTCAGTCAGACATATCAGAAACAAGAACAAACATAGCAACATTAAAAGGTCAGATTAGTACAGTTCAGTCACAGAATGATGCTTTAAATTACTCAATTAACAGCTACATAGACACTGACAATATTTACAAGATGGCTACAAATAAGTTAGGAATGAAGCAGGCTACAGATGACCAAATCTCCAAGTACGAATTAAGTGATGGAGGTTATACAGTTCAGTATGGGGATATACCTAATAAATAATTATGAGTGAGAGAAGAGTTAGAAGAAGAAAACCAAGGTTAAAATTTGATAAGCAAATGTACAAAAAGCTAGGAATACTATTTTGGATTGTAGTACTAGCTTTATTTGCATTGTGTACAAGAATAGCTTACCTTAATGTGGCAAAGGGAGATAACTATTCAATAAAAGTTTTAGAACAGCAAAGCTTTACAAGCAAGACCATTCCTTATAAAAGAGGAGACATAAAGGACAGAAACGGCAATGTATTGGCAACAAGCGTTATGGTATACAACCTTATAATAGACTCTAAAGTAGTAATGAGCAATGAAAAATACCTTACGCCAACAGTTAATGCATTGGTAAAGTATTTTGATTTTAATGAAGATGACCTTCGAACAGCAATCAAAGAAAGAAAAAATAACAGCTATTGGGTTGCAAAGAAGAACCTTGAGTATAAGGATATTCAAAAGTTTGAAAGTTATCTTAATTACGAATATGCAGATACAAAAGAAGAGGAAACCACAGTTCAGAATACCAAAGGTATTTGGTTTGAAAAGAAATACAAGAGAATGTATCCGTATAATGATCTGGCATGTTCACTATTAGGTTTTGCAAACAGTGATAATAGTGCCACAATCGGAATTGAAAGCAGCTATAACAGCTTTCTTCAGGGGACAGATGGAAGAGAGTACGGTTATATGGATTCCGATAATAATATGGAAACAGTAATTAAGGATGCAAAAGATGGAGACAATATTGTTTCTTCGATAGATATGAACATTCAGCGTATTGTTCAGAAATCTATAAAGAAATATATGAAAAAATACAGTCCAAAGAGAATTTCAGTTGTTATTGCAAATCCTAACAATGGGGAAATTTTGGCAATGGCAGATGATACTACTTTTGATTTGAATGATCCATATAATTTAGAAGATTATTATACAGAAGCACAGATTTCGTCAATGTCACAAAAGAAACAGTCAGAAAAATTAAACAGCATATGGAATAACTACTGTATAACAGACTCTTACGAACCGGGTTCAACTGCTAAGCCTTTTACAGTGGCGGCAGCTTTTGAGGAAGGAAAAATAAACAGAAAATCAACATTTACCTGTGATGGTCAGGAAAAAGTTGGTGGCTTTACAATTAAATGCCATAAAGTTGACGGACACGGAACAATAACAGTTAAGGAAGCCATTGCAGAATCATGTAATGACTATATGATGCATATAGGAAAATTACTTGGTGCAAAGAAATTTGTCCAATATCAGGAAAGATTTGGCTTTGGTACAAAGACAGGAATTGATCTTCCAAATGAAACAAGAGGACTGGTATATGGAACAGATATGGGTTCGTCAACACTTGCAACTAACTCATTTGGACAGAACTTTACAGTAAATATGATTCAGATGGTTTCAGGATTTTCATCATTAATTAATGGTGGTTATTACTACGAACCAAGAGTGGTAAAGCAGGTTGTAACATCAGACGATCAGCTTGTAAAGAACTACTCAAAGACTTTGGTTAAGCAGACAATTACAAAAGAAACATCTGATTATATAAAAGAATGTTTAAGATCTGTTGTAACTGATGGTACAGGTTCAACAGCCGCAATAAGTGGATATACAGTCGGTGGTAAAACAGGAACTGCCGAAAAGGTTGATACATCGGGAAAAGGCAAAGGAAGATTAAAGAACCAATATATTTTGTCGTTCTTAGGTTGTGTACCTTGTGAAAATCCACAGGTAGTATGTTATACACTTATGGATACACCTAAAAAAGATCCACAGGCAACAGCCTATAACACGGAATTGTGGACTGACATAATGAAACAGGTTTTACCATACTTAGGTGTTGAAAAAACTGAAAAGATAGAAAAGAAAGCTAAGAAACAGAACCTTGAAACAGAATTTTATTCAGATGGAATAATAGAAGGCGATGATGGTTCATTAGTGAAGAAGAGCAAAGAAGATTAATTAAGTTAATATATTTAAAGTGTAATTGTGGGCAGCTATAAAGAATAAGTTATAATAAATGTCTTTATAGAGGCCCACAAGTGCATACAGTTAAAACAATAAACCGAAAAATGCTTATGATATATATGGCTTTTATAATTTCTATTTGCATTATTGTAACAGGAAAGCTAATATATTTAATGGTATACAAGTCAGAATATTACGGAGCTAAGGCTCTTGAAATTCAGGAAAGAGAAAGAAAGATTAAAGCACCACGTGGAGAGATACTTGATAGAAATGGAAAGGTTATAGCAAGTAACAAGACTGTTTGCACAATATCCGTTATATATAATCAGGTTAAGGAAACTGAAAAGGTTATTGAAATTCTTGCAAAAGAGCTGGAAATGACCGACAAAGAGGTGCGCAAGAAAGTTACAAAAAAAAGCTCAAGGGAAAAAATAAAATCCAATGTGCCTAAAGAAAAAGGCGATGCCATAAGAAATTATAATCTTTCCGGTGTAAAGGTTGACGAAGATTATAAAAGGTATTATCCTTATTCAAGTCTGGCATCTAAAGCTTTGGGTTTTACAGGAGCCGATAATCAAGGTATAATTGGACTTGAAATTAAATATGACAAATACTTAAAGGGAACAGACGGACTGATTCTTACACCAACAGATTCCAGAGGTGTTGAACAGGAGAAGGCTTTGGAACAAAGAGTTGAACCTGTAAGCGGAAACAGCCTGACAACAAGCATAGATGTAAATATTCAAAAGTATTCAGAGCAGATAGCTTACAATGCCTTAAAAGCCAAGCAGGCCAATTATGTATCAATAATTGTAATGAATCCTAACAATGGAGAGATTTTGGCAATGGTTAATGCTCCGGAATTTGATTTGAATAATCCATATAAGTTGATTTATGAAACAGATAATAATATATCGGCTAAAGAAAAGCAGAAGCTGTTAAATAAGATGTGGAGAAATCAGTGCATCAATGACACTTATGAACCAGGTTCAACTTTTAAAGTTGTAACCGCAACAGCAGCTTTGGAAGAAGGAGTCGTAACAATAGACTCAAAGTTTAACTGCCCGGGATTCAAGATAGTAGAGGACAGAAAGATTAGATGCCACAAAATCACAGGTCATGGAAGTGAGGATTTTTTACATGGAACAATGAACTCCTGTAATCCGGTTTTCATAGAGGTTGGCTTAAAAGTAGGAGCAAAGAACTTCTACAAATATCTTGGAAAACTAGGGCTTTTAAATAGAACAGGAATAGATATTCCGGGTGAGGCATCCACAATAATCCACAAGATTCAGAATGTGGGAGAAGTGGAACTTGCCACAATGTCTTTTGGACAGTCTTTTCAGATAACACCAATGCAGTATTTAGTTGCTGCAAGTGCGGTGGTAAATGGAGGAACATTGGTAACACCTCATTTTGCCGTAAAGGCTGAAAATGCTGACAATAAATTAGTTGAAAAGTTTCAATATAAAAGTCAGAGTAATGTTATTTCCAAAAACACATCAGAAACAATGAAGTTTATACTTGAAAAAGTTGTTTCAGAAGGAACCGGAAGTAAAGGTCAGGTTCCCGGTTTTAAGGTTGGTGGAAAAACAGCAACATCACAAAAATTACCAAGAGGTTCAGGCAGATACATAGCTTCATATATGAGTTTTGCTCCGGCAGATAAGCCGAAAGTAATAGCAATGGCTATTATTGATGAACCAAAAGGTATTTATTATGGCGGACAGGTGGCAGCACCACTTATCAGTCAGTTATACAAAAATATACTTCCTTATTTATTGGAAGGAGAGAAACAAGGAGAATAAAATGAGTACAAGTACAACAATTATTATGGCAATTATTATTTCATTTGCAGTAAGCGTAATATTATGTCCGATAGTAATTCCGATTTTGAAAAAAATGAAATTTGGACAGTATATTAGAGAGGTAGGACCAAAATCTCACCAGAGCAAAACAGGAACACCTACAATGGGTGGAATGATTATATTGGCAGGAGTTATTGTAACATCTTTGATTTTTATGATAGTGGAAAAGAATACTAAGATAGCACCTGTTCTTTTTATGACAGTTGGATTTGGTCTTATTGGTTTTATAGATGATTATATAAAAGTCGTAAAAAAAAGAAATCTTGGACTTACGGAAATACAAAAATTTTCATTGCAGGTTGTTGTAACAGCAGTTTTTTGTGTATATATGATAAAATATATTGGTACATCAACAATAATTCCGTTTACAGGCGGATATGAAATTACAATGCCAACATGGTTATTTGTAATATTCTTATTTATTGCAGTTATTGGAACTGTTAACGGAGCAAACTTTACAGACGGACTTGATGGACTTGCGACAAGCGTAACAATTATTATTGCAGTATTCTTTACAATGGTTTCAATTGGAACCGGGTTAGAACCTATTTCAGCGGCTTTTGTAGGAGCGTTAATGGGATTTTTCTTATATAATGTATATCCGGCAAGAGTATTTATGGGAGATACAGGTTCATTAGCACTGGGTGGATATGTTGCAGCCATTGCATTTGTATTAAAAATGCCTATATTTATTGTTATTGTGGCATTCATTTATTTAATTGAAGTTATTTCAGTTATGATGCAGGTAACATGGTTTAAATATACAAAGAAAAAATACGGAGAGGGAAGAAGAATATTTAAGATGGCACCTCTTCATCATCACTTCCAGGAAAGTGGTTACACAGAAACACAGGTTGTTGCAGCATTTGCTGTTATAACAGCAATATTGTGTTTAATTGGATATTTAGGATTATAAAAGAAAGGTCGAACAAGTCATGGATTGGAAAACACAAAAGGTTTTAGTTGCAGGTTCAGGAAAAAGCGGAATAGGAGCAACTGATTTATTAAAGAAAGTTGGAGCAGAAGTTATTATTTATGATGGTAACGATAAGCTTAAAGAAGAGGATGTTTTAAACAAACTTGAAAATAAAGAAGATGTAAAAGTTATTTTAGGAGAACTTGAAGATAGCGTTATTAATGAAATAGATATGATGGTTTTAAGCCCGGGAATAGCTATTGATGCACCTTTTGTTTTAAGAGTAAAAGAGGCAGGAGTTCCAATTTGGGGTGAAATTGAACTTGCTTATGTAATTGGAAAAGGAAAGCTTGCAGCAATTACAGGAACTAACGGAAAGACAACTACAACAGCTTTAGTTGGCGATATTATGGCTAATTATTATGATAAGGTTGATGTTGTTGGAAACATTGGAAATCCATATACAACAACAGCATTTGAGTCAACTGATGATACAGTTACAGTTGCCGAAATCAGTAGCTTCCAGTTAGAAACAATACATACATTCAAGCCTGATGTAAGTGCTGTTTTAAATATTACACCTGATCATCTTAACAGACATTATACAATGGAATGTTATACAGATGTAAAAATGAGTATTGCAAAGAATCAGGACAGCAATCAGCCTATAGTTTTAAATTATGAAGATCCTATTTTAAGAGAATATGCAGGAAAACTTACTAACAGAATTATTTGGTTTAGCAGTAAGCAGAAAGTTAATCCTGGTGTTTATCTTGAAGGAAAGAACATAATTTATGCAGATGGAAAAAAAGAAACATTTGTAACAACAACAGAAGATACTACACTTGTTGGAATTCATAATGTTGAAAATATTATGGCAGCAATTGCTATCTCTATTAATATGGATGTACCTGTTGATATTATAAGAGAAACAATTAGAAAGTTTAAGGCTGTACCACATAGAATAGAATATGTGGAAACAATAAATGATGTAATTTATTATAATGACTCAAAGGGTACAAACACAGATGCATCAATTAAGGCTATTGAAGCTATGTCAAGACCTACAATTCTTATTGCAGGAGGATATGACAAGAAGGTTTCATTTGATGATTGGGCAGAAGCTTTTGGAGATAAGGTTAAGTGCCTTGTTTTACTTGGCCAAACGGCAGAACAGATTGCGGATACAGTTAAAAAACACGGATTTACTAACATTATATTTACTGAATCACTTAAAGAAGCAGTTGATGAATGTGCTAAGAATGCAAAACCGGGAGATGCAGTATTATTGTCACCTGCATGTGCAAGCTGGGGAATGTTTGACAATTATGAACAGCGTGGAGATATGTTCAAGGAATATGTAAGAGCAATGTGTGAAAAATAATGAATTTAGAAGATATCCTGACATAAAAAGAAAGGAGATTTTGCTGTGGCAACAATGGAAGAATTGGAAACAACAAAAACTGAACCTGAAAAAAAGCCGGTAAGAAGAGCAAGAGGTTATTTTGATTATAGCCTGTTGTTTGTATGGATTTTTATTATGCTGTTGGGATATGTTTTACTTTATAGCGCAAGCTCGTATGTGGCATTAACTTCTTATGGAAACTCATTTTATTTTCTGAGAAAACAGGTATTTTCCACAGCCGTAGGTTTACTTCCAATGGGATTTTGTACAATTATAGATTACAGACGTTGGAGAAACTTTGCAAAATATGCATATATTGGCTCATTGATTACAGTATTTTTGGTTTTGTCACCTATTGGAATTGAAAATCATGGCGCCAAAAGATGGGTAGGTGTTGGACCGTTACAGTTCCAGCCGGCAGAAGTAGTCAAAATTGGAGTTATTCTTATGACTGCATATATGCTTTCTAAATGTGGCACTCATGCTCTTAGAAATGTGAGAATATGTTATCAAATTTATGCACCTGCAATTATAGGCGGTGTTTTGATTGTGGGAATAACTTCTAACCTAAGTTCTGCAATTATTATTTTTGGCATCGGAGCTATAATGATAATTATTGCCGGAGCAGATAAGAAGTTTGCTTTATCCCTTGTGGCACTTGGAGGACTTTTCCTTATGGTTATTCTGATTGCGGGAGCCGCGATGGGAAAAGGCTTTAGATTTTCCCGTATTATGGTATGGCTTAATCCTGAAGAATATGCAGATTCCGGCGGATATCAGGTAATGCAGGGCTTGTATGCCATAGGTTCAGGTGGACTTTTTGGAAAGGGACTTGGAAATAGTGCACAGAAGCTTGGATTTGTTCCGGAAGCAACTAACGATATGATTTTTTCAATTATATGTGAAGAGTTAGGAATTTTTGGAGCGATATGTATAATTCTTCTGTTTATATTTATGATTAGAAGAATGAGAGTGGTAGCGTGTAATGCACCTAACCTTTTCGGTTCAATGATTGTAATTGGGGTTATGGCTCAGATTTCAATGCAGGTAGTTTTAAACATTGCAGTTGTAACAAACAGTATGCCTAACACAGGTGTGTCATTGCCGTTTATAAGTTACGGAGGTACGTCCCTTGTATTTCTGATGGCAGAAATGGGATTGGTTTTTTCGGTTTCAAAAAGTGTAAAGAAAATCCGATAATATAAAAAATGTATTATCAAAGGAGAATTATATGAAAAGAAAAAAGAAGAGAAAACTGAAAAAAAGTGTTAAAAAACTTCTAATATTGATTCCGATTATAGCGGTGATAGCTATCGTATGTGTTTACGGCTTTGCATTAAAAGATGTAAGCTATTCTTCTGATTTACAACAATATTCGGCAGAAGAAGTAAAGGCATATCTTAATGCAAAAAAAATAGATAATACACTTTTATTTTGGATAAAAAACAAAATAGGAAAAAGTGAAAACATTGACTTGTTTGAAGAATACACCGTAAAAATGCAAAATCCAATGAAAGTAAAAATAATTTCTTACGAAAAGAAACTAAAAGGATACATTAAGATATATAATAGCTTCTATCAGGTTGACGAAGATGGAAAAGTTCTAAAGATAACAGCCGTAAAACCTAAAGACATTCCCATAATAACAGGTTTGGATATTAAGAAAGCTTCAATGTACAATGTACTTGAAACTGGAAACAAAGGTGACATACCGGCACTTACTAATATGTTTAAGGAATTAGATGCATATAAGTTAAAGCCTAAGAAAATAGACATTAACAGGAACTGCGAAATAACAATGTATATCAAAGACCTTAAAGTTCAATTGGGAAAAAATAACAATCTTGATAAAAAATTGAGCGACTTTAATGATTTGTATAAGAATGCTTCCAAATATAAGGGAACACTTAATATGAAATGGGTTAGTACAGATGGAAGTTATACACTGAAAAAAGAGCAGGAAACTACAAAATCTAAAAATACTAAAACAAAAAATAACAAAAAATAAAAATTTACTGTTGATATTTTTCTCAAAGAATTATATTATATTACTATATGTAAATAAGTAATACTATATCTCAGTATGAAAATATGTAAAATAAATTAAGAAAGAATATGGACGAAGGAGGATAAAACCTTGTTAGAGATTACTACAAACGAAAGTGAAGCAGTTGCAAAGATTATAGTTGTAGGTGTAGGTGGAGCAGGAAATAATGCCGTTAATAGAATGATAGATGAGAATATCGGAGGAGTTGAATTTATTTCAGTTAACTCAGATGCTCAGGTGCTTAAGAGAAGTAAAGCACCATCAACATTACAGATTGGTGAAAAGATTACTAAAGGTCTTGGAGCAGGAGCTAAGCCTGAAGTTGGTGAAGCTGCAGCAGAAGAGAACGTAGAAGAAATCGCACAGTTATTAAAGGGTGCTGACATGGTATTCGTAACTTGCGGTATGGGAGGCGGAACAGGAACAGGTGCAGCTCCTGTAGTAGCACGTGTTGCTAAGGAACAGGGAGCTCTTACAGTAGGTGTTGTTACTAAGCCTTTCAGATTTGAAGCAAAGACACGTATGAACAATGCCATTTCAGGTATTGAAAGATTAAAGGAAAACGTAGATACACTTATTGTAATTCCAAACGATAAGTTACTTGAAATCGTAGATAAGAGAACAACTATGCCGGAAGCTTTAAAGAAGGCTGATGAAGTTTTACAGCAGTCAGTTCAGGGTATTACAGACTTGATTAACGTACCGGCATTAATTAACCTTGACTTTGCTGACGTTCAGACAGTAATGAGAGATGCAGGAATCGCTCATATTGGTATTGGTGAAGCAAGCGGTGACGAGAAGGCAGCAGAAGCAGTTCAGCAGGCTGTTACATCTCCACTTCTTGAAACAACAATTAACGGAGCTAAGAACGTTATCATTAACATTACAGGTGATGTAAGCTTATTTGAAGCTAATGAAGCAGCAAGCTATGTACAGGAACTTGCAGGTGAAGATGCAAATATTATCTTCGGTGTTAGATATGAGGATACATATCCTGATGAATGTTCTATTACAGTTATGGCTACAGGTATAGGTGAACCTGCTACAGAAAAGACTTCATTCTCAACAAAGATGAAGACAAGCCCATTTGCATCAACAGTAGCAAAGCCTAAAACATCAACAACACCAATGACTGACTACACAAGAAATGTAGCAACAGCACCTCATGGTACAGTTGAAGAAAGACCTATTAAGATTCCTGAATTTTTACAGAAAAAGTAATAGGCTGTCGAACAATTTTGAAGTATTCTAAACATACTTCGACGGACTTTTTATAACAGAATAACTATAATAAAATCCATAAGGAGTAAGCAATGGAACAAGACATTTATTTAGATGTTTATTTCAGCTTTAATTTCCTTATGGATTTTTTTGTGCTTTTTTTGACAGGAATAATTATAAAAAACAACAAAAAAATATATAGAACCATTGTATCGGCCATAATTGGGGCAACATACGCAACAATAGTTATGATTACGGAAGGCATGGAAATATATCAAAAAAGTATAGGAATATTTCAAAAAGGTATAGGGGAAGACCTTACAAAACTGTTAAAAATAGTTTTAACTTATGTTGTGATAGTTTATGTTATGGAGCTAATTGCATATGGAAAATACAATGCAGTTACAATGACAAGAAATATGATTATTATATACATAATTACCTTTATTTTAAGCGGTGCTGTCAATGCATACTACTGGGAAAACAGGGTAGATGGTATAAATGTAACAAAAACTATTTTGCTTGTGTTTTTTATAGAAATATTTTTAGTTGTTTTGGTTAAAAGAAGTCAGAAAGATGTATCAATTACATCTCTTTATCAGGTAACACTATTGGTTGATGGAAACAGAATTAATGTAATAGGTCTGGCAGACACGGGGAACAGTCTTACGGAACCCATAACAGGAAAACCGGTGTCAGTTATACAGGCAGAAGAATTGAAAAAGATTCCGGATAAAATTTTGCTTGTACCTTATAATTCTGTTGGAAAAGAGAGAGGACTAATGAGGGCTTTTGTGGCAGACAATATGATTGTAAATGGCAGAACGGTGGAAAAGCCCATAATAGGAATCCATAAAGGAAGTTTTGGTGGAAATAACCGGTATCAGTTAATATTGCATCCTAAAATATTAAAAGGGGAGTAAGGTATGTTAATTAATCGTGAAATGAAAACAAATGAAATGAAATTTTCCTTTTTGCAGGGAATGATTATAAAAAGGGAGGGTGGAATACATTATATAGGAGGTAATGATATTCTTCCTGCACCACTTAGCACGGACAAAGAGGGAGAGTGCATAAAGAATTTAATAGAAAACAATGATGAGGAAGCCAAGTCTATGCTTATTGAACATAATCTAAGACTTGTAGTGTACATAGCAAAGAAATTCGACAATACAGGAGTTGGAGTGGAAGATTTAATCTCCATAGGTACAATAGGTTTGATTAAGGGAATAAACACTTTTAAGCCGGACAAAAACATAAAACTTGCAACTTATGCTTCAAGATGTATTGAAAATGAAATATTAATGTATTTACGAAAAAACAACAAAACAAAGCTTGAAGTATCAATTGATGAGCCTTTAAATGTGGATTGGGACGGCAATGAATTACTGCTTTCAGATATTTTGGGAACAGACGAAGATGTGATTTCTAAAGGGATTGAAAGTGAAGTGGAAAAGAAACTTTTATACAAAGCCATAGAAAAGCTAAACCATAGGGAAAAAGTCATAGTTGAAATGCGTTATGGGTTAAACAACAAAGATGGGGAAGAAATGACACAAAAAGAAGTTGCAGACTCCCTAGGTATATCTCAATCATATATTTCACGACTTGAAAAGAAAATAATAAAACGTTTGAAAAGAGAGATTTTAAAATTCGAATAGAAGTTTTTGAATAAAGAGCCATATTTTAGGCAATTATAAAAGATAGATATAAATATAATTATTAGATTTTTGAAAGTGGATTATTTTTAAAAATGAAAATAATCGGGTTTTTAATAAAAAATAAATATCTATAGATTTGTAATTGCGGGGGAATATATGGCTCTTTTTAAAGTAGAAATATGCGGAGTAAATACATCAAAATTACCTTTGTTAACAGAGGACGAGAAGAAGGAATTATTTAAAGAAATAAAGAAAGGAAATGAAGTTGCGAGAGAAAAATATATAAGAGGAAATTTAAGACTGGTTTTAAGCATTTTGCAAAGATTTTCTAATAGCAATGAGAATGTGGATGACCTGTTCCAGATAGGCTGCATAGGTTTGATTAAGGCAGTAGACAATTTTGACGATACATTAAATGTGAAATTTTCTACTTATGCCGTACCGATGATTTCGGGCGAATTAAAAAGATATTTAAGAGATAATGCAGCAATCAGGGTAAGTCGTTCCATAAAGGACATTGCCTACAAAGCAATATATTGTAAAGAAAATATAATAAAAACTACTCACAGGGAGCCTACTGTGGTAGAAATTGCAAAAGAGATAGGAGTGGAACCTGAAGATGTGGTGTATGCCCTTGACGCAATCCAAAGCCCGGTGTCTCTATATGATCCTGTATACGACCAGGGTGGGGATACCTTATATGTAATGGACCAGATAAGTGACAAAAAAAATAAAGAAGAAAAATGGGTAGAGAATATAGCTTTAAATGAGGCATTAAAAGGCTTAAGTGAAAGAGAACGAAAAATAATAGATATGAGATTCTTTAATGGAAAAACACAAATGGAAATAGCAGATGAAATTGGCATAAGCCAGGCACAGGTTAGCAGACTTGAAAAGAACGCACTGAAGGCAATGAAGAAATATATGGAGTAATAAAATCAGGAACCAATTATAAGAATCTGTATATACTAAAGAAAAGGGTGAAATTGTTCAATCATAATGCGTATAGAAGAATTGAAACAAAAAGAAGTTATAAATACTTGCAACTGCAAAATATTAGGTTGTGCAGATGACATAGAGTTTGATATTTGTACAGGCTGTATTGAGGCAATAATAGTTCCGGGACCGGGAAAATGGTGTGGTCTTGTGTGCAGTGATTTTGAATATGTAATTCCATTTAAATGTATTGTTCAGGTGGGACCTGACATAATTCTTGTAAAAGTTGATGAAAAAGAAGTGAGAAACAAAATAAAAGTGTAAATTTCTTGACCTATGGATAAAAGTTCCATATAATCTAGTAGTAAAAACATTTTAGTTAGAAGAATGTAATAGTTAAAAAGAAAATATGTAAAAACTTATAAGAACTAACAAGTACGGAGGATTTAAATGAAGTGTCCATATTGTGGAGCAGATGATACAAAAGTTATAGACTCAAGACCGGCAGAAGAGAACAATGCCATTAGAAGAAGACGTCAGTGCGAGAAATGCAACAAGCGTTTTACAACATATGAAAAAGTAGAAACAATACCTTTAATAGTAATAAAAAAAGAAAACATAAGAGAGCCATATGACAGAGGAAAAATAGAGGCAGGAATACTTCGCTCATGCCATAAAAGACCGGTATCATATGACCAGATAGTGCAGGCTGTGGAAGATGTTGAAAATACTATTTTTAACATGGAAAAGAAAGAAATTCCAAGTCAGGTTATTGGTGAGATTGTAATGGAGAGACTAAAACAGCTTGATCAGGTAGCCTATGTGCGCTTTGCATCTGTATATAGGGAATTTAAGGACGTAAATACCTTTATGGATGAATTGAAAAAATTACTAAAATAAAACTTAAGGAGACAAAATGCTGGAAAGATTTTACCCAAATGAGTATCTGGATTCAGTTTATGATATTGATTTTGAAATGTATTACAAACAGGGAATCAGAGGAATAATCTCAGACATAGACAACACATTGGTTCCTCACGGAGCACCTGCCACAGAAGAAATAGTGGCATTGTTTGACAAAATACATAAATTAGGAATAGATACATGTCTTATATCAAATAATCAAGAGCCAAGAGTTGAGCCATTTGCATATGCAGTGAAGTCAAAATACATATTTGATGCTCATAAGCCAAGCACAAAAAATTACAGGAAAGCAATGGAACTTATGGGAACAACACCTAAGAATACGCTATTTTTAGGCGATCAAATCTTCACAGACATATGGGGAGCCAATAGAGCAGGAGTGCAAACAGTAATGCTCAAAAAAATAGACAAAAAAGAAGAAATACAGATAGTCTTAAAACGAATCCCGGAAAAATTTGTTTTGTGGAGATGGCGAAAGAAACTTCAAAAAACACAGTAAAAACTTGGAAATAGTATATAAAAAAGAACAACCAACTCTAAAGAAAGTGCTCTGAGGCCGTCGGCCCTTAGAAGATGGGGCAGTGTAGCTGTCACAGATTCTTAGTATCATTACCAGCTGAGGGCAGCGGGAGCGTGCTTTCGTTGAGTTGGTTGTTCTTTTTTTGAAAAACTTTTAATAAGTTTTATTGCACTAATCAAAGTACTTTGCTTTGATTTCTTCAGTAGGCATTTCCTTGCCTGTCCAAAGATAGAATGCTTCTGCACCTTGGTAGAGTAACATATATAATCCGTTGAATACTGAACAGCCTTTTTCTTTTGCCATCTTGTATAGTTTTGTTTCTAAAGGATTATAGATTATGTCTGAAACTATTAATTCAGGTCTTAAGATTGAAGAATCTTTTACTAGGCATCCGTCTGTATTTGGTGCCATTCCGATTGGTGTGGCATTTGTAAGAATATCGCTTGAAAAAACTGATTCTCCAATTGAATCGTCGTTCATTTCAATTAAGTTTACTTTACAGTCTGTGTTGTCGTTGATGTCGCTTACAAGTTTTTCTGCTTTGCTCCAGAAGTTATCTTTTATGCTTAAAACATCAATTTCACGGGCACCGTCTAAAGCTGCCTGAACACAAATAGATGAAGCAGCACCGCCTGAACCTAAAAGTGTCATTTTTTTGCCAACAATATTGTGACCGCAATCCTGAAGTGAACGGATATAGCCTGTTCCGTCAGTGTTGTGACCGACGAATTTGCCATTATCATTTACAACAGTGTTAACTGCGCCGATTATTTTTGCGGCAGGTGATAATTCATCAACTAATTTGCTCATTAATGTTTTGTCAGGCATAGTGCAGTTAAAACCTGCAACATTTAATTTCTTAAGACCTTCAAAAGCAACCTGAAGATTATTTTCAGGTACATCAAAACATAAATAAACGTAATCAAGACCTAAAAGTCTATATGCCTCGTTATGCATTAAAGGAGATTTGCTGTGTGAAACAGGGCTTCCGAGAAGTCCGGTAAGTCTAGTCTGTCCTGTAATTTCTGATATACAACCCATAATTGTATCCGCCTTTCCTAATATGTAAAAATAAAGCCGACACGTAAAAAAAGTCGACATTTTGATTATACGGATTGTGTTTCGTTTTTCACTTTCACAACCTACTGTAATCATATCTGTTTAAATAATACAACACAAATATAATATGGTCAAAATTTTTTGAAATAACAAGGAAAAACTTCTCAATAAAACAAATTAGCCAAGGTCTTAAGGTTGACTTAGAATTTTTGCTAATTTATACTTTGTATATGCGAAAAAGGGAGGACTTTGTACCAATGAAGACTTTAGAGTGTAGAGGAATCACATTAAGTGATAAGCAAACTAAGATTTGCGTTCCGATAACAGGAACTGATTTAGAAGAAATAAAAGAACAGGCAGAGAAGATTGCTAATATGAATCCTGACGTTGTGGAATGGAGAGCAGATTTCTATGATGTAAAGGACAATGACGAAACTGAGTTTGAACATTGTCTTAAGGCTATCAATGATAATCTAAAAAAAATCCCAATTATTTATACATATAGAACATCAAATGAAGGTGGAGAAAAGAGTATTGATGTTGATGATTATTGCAGACTTTGCAAGTATGTTTCAGAAATATCTGAGAAATATAATGTGGCAATGATTGATGTGGAGTTATATGAAAATAAAGACCAGAAGGACATTGGCAAGTTGCTTTTAGATATTAAAAGCACCGGAGTTAAGGTTATTGGTTCTAATCATCATTTTGAGGGCACACCATCAGAAAAAGATATATTCAATGTATTGAAAACAATGGAAGAAGCAGGGGCAGATATTTGCAAGATTGCAGTAATGCCTAAAGAAAAAGTTGATGTTAAAACATTAATAAATGCTTCAAAGAAAGCTAATAAAGAATTAAATTCGCCGATTATAACAATGTCAATGGGAGAGCTTGGAGCGGTAACAAGAATTTGTACAAGAATGACAGGATCAGTCGTTACATTTGGGGCAGGGGTTAATGCATCTGCACCGGGACAGCCACCATGTGAAATGGTTAGATTCCTTTTGAAAGCTTCAGAAAGTGGAAAGATAGATTGCAACGTGGCTTTAATAGGTTTTATGGGAACAGGAAAAACAACAATATCCAATGCTTTATCAAGAATAACAGGTTTTAAGGAAGTAGATGTGGATCAGTATATTGTTGAAAAAGAAGGCATGGCAATAAAAGATATTTTTGCAGAAAATGGCGAGCAATACTTTAGAGATTTGGAAACTCAGGCTTTAAGAGATTTACAGGAAGAAAAAGAAACAATTATTTCCTGCGGTGGAGGAGCTGTTTTAAGAGATGAAAATGTGGAAATACTAAATACTGGAAGTGTTATTGTACAGCTTAAGGCTACACCTGAAACAGTATTTGAAAGAGTAAAAGACCATACGCACAGACCTATTTTAAATAATGACATGAGTGTAAGACACATTACTGAATTAATGAATCAGAGAGAACCAAGATATAATTCAGTTGCGGACATACAGGTTAATGTTGATAAGGGGGACAGGGTAGAAACTTGTTATTACATACTTAAAGAACTTGAAAAAACAGGTCATTTTAGTGTAGAATAAAAAGTGGTTGAAATAAATATAAATATAATTTATAATATTTTTTAGCGTGACTTAGTCACAGACGAACTTTAGGAGGAATAATTATGGTAACAGCAGGCGATTTCAAGAATGGTATTACTATTGAATATGATGGAAAGATTTGTCAGATTATTGAATTCCAGCATGTTAAACCGGGAAAAGGCGCAGCGTTCGTTAGAACAAAATTAAAAGATATCAAGAGTGGCGGTGTTGTAGAAACAACATTCAGACCAACAGAAAAATTCGAAAATGCACATATCGATAGAAAGGATATGCAGTATTTATATAACGATGGTGATTTATACTACTTTATGGATGGTGAGACATATGACCAGATAGCAGTAAGTGCTGAAAAGGTAGGCGATTCACTTAAGTTTGTAAAAGAGAATGAAACAGTTAAGATTTGTTCATGTAAGGGTGATATTTTTGCAATTGAACCACCTATTACAGTTGAACTTCAGATTACAGAAACAGAACCTGGATTTAAGGGTAACACAGCAACTAATGCTACTAAGCCTGCAGTTGTTGAAACAGGAGCAACAGTATATGTTCCATTGTTTGTTGAACAGGGTGAAACAATTGTTATTGATACACGTACAGGAGAATATTCAAAGCGTGTTTAATGCATAGTAAGCTGATAAAAAGCTGCGCTGATGCGCAGCTTTTTATATAATATAGAATCTTTTTACAAAAATGCAAAAGTGGAAAGAAATTCTTTTTTTATATTATTTTGTTAAAAAATTAACAAAATAAAAGGGATATAAGGAGGATGGACATATGAATATAGTTATTTTAGATGCCAACACACTAACATTAGATAACGACATTGATTTTTCAGTGTTTAACCAGTATGGGGATGTAACGATATATCAGTCAAGCACTGATGAAGAAGTAGGGGAAAGAATTAAAGATGCAGAAGTTGTTTTGTGTAACAAGACAGTTTTGAACGCAGACAAGTTAAGCAAGGCACCTAATTTAAAATATATCGGATTATTCGCAACAGGATATAACAATATTGACATTGATTATACAAGAGCTCATGGCATAACTGTATGTAATGCAGGCGATTATTCAACAGAAGCAGTTGCCCAGCATGTATTTGCATTTATTTTGCATGAATATAACACAGTAGACAAGTATAATACATTCGTTAAGAATGAAGGTTGGGTTAATGCTGAAACATTTTCTCCATTCTTTGCCATGAGAGAATTACAGGGGAAGACTATTGGGGTTATCGGTTATGGATCAATCGGAAGAAAAGTTGCCGACGTAGCAAGAGTTTTTGGAATGAAGGTTATGGCATATAGTAGAAGTCAGGAAAAGAAAGATCCTAACTTTAGAATATTAGAATATGCATCAATTGATGATATTCTTGCTAATTCAGATATTGTAACAATGCACTGTCCTCTTAATGAAGATTCAAAATATATGTGCAATAAAGAGTTCTTTAAGAAAATGAAAAAAGATGCCTTATTCATTAATACATCACGAGGAAACGTAGTAGATGAAGAAGCTTTGGCTTGGGCACTTAACAATGACATTATTGCTCATGCAGCAGTAGACGTAGTTTCAAAAGAACCTATGGAAAAGGATAATGTATTACTTAAGGCTAAGAACATTATTATTACACCACACATTGCGTGGGCTCCAATCGAGGCTAGAACACGACTTATTAAAATTGTTTCAAAAAATTTGCAAAAATGGGTTGCAGGAACCCCTATAAATGTTATAGAATAGCATTACGAAAGGTGTTTAGAACGGATTAATGTTAATCTAATCTAAAAAAGTGGCGGGAACAGTGATTGAAATTATTATGTTCTCAGCAGATTAATTTTTTTAAGGAGGAACAGTCATGAGAAGATTGACAAAGAAGATTGCAGCATCTGCTTTAGCACTTTCTCTCGTATTTACTATGGGAACACAGTGTTTTGCTGCAAACTGGGGTAGCTATTTCGGAGGCTCACAAGGATGGTCTGAAGGAGCTGAAGGAACTTTAACATCTAACACAGATAAGGCTTGGACAGCACAGATGGCATCTATCGGATACGGTGGAGCTTGGGGAGCTCAGGTTTATAAGAACGGAATCAGTGTTAAGAAGGGACAGCAGTATAAACTTTCATTTGATGCACAGTCATCAACATGTGATAAGTGGGTATACATTAAGGTTTCAACAGATGAAACATTAGCTTTCTCAGATTGGGTTCAGTTAAAGAAAGGTAGCACAACTAAGTATTCAACAACATTTACAGCTAAGGCTAATGCTAAATCAGTATACTTCGGTATTGGTGGAGAATTTGGTGACAGACAGGGCGTTGACACAGATAAGGATGCAGCAATCAGATATGGTGTATTCACATCAACAAAGGGTGCTCTTTCACAGCTTACAGATGTTGATCCAACATTCTCAACAACAGTTAAACTTACTAATTTCTATTTAGGAGCTGCTAAGCCAGCTAAGGTTAGCTTAAAGAGTGTTAAGGCTGCTAAAAAGGGTAAAGTTAAAGTTAAATATAAGAAAGTTTCAGGAGCAGCAGGATATCAGATTCAGTACTCATTAAAGAGCAACATGAAGTCAGCTAAGAGCAAAACAACAACAAAGGCTACTTACACAATTTCAAAACTTAAAAAAGGTAAAAAATATTATGTAAGAGTTAGAGCTTACAACAAAGGTAAGAAAGCTTACGGCGATTGGAGCAAGAAGAAAGCTGTTAAGGTTAAATAATAAAGAATAATTTTGTTATCCCTCATATCCTTTGATATGAGGGGTTTCTTTTAATCAATCAAAAAACGTTTCTAAGTAGAAAGTCGTTATAAGTCGAACGATTTTTTACATATTTGGTATTTTTTTACATATAATAGTAATGATAAAAAAATAATAAACCAAAGTATGGTAAAGGGGGAAATACAATGATTGACAAAGTTATTGAAAACAACAGAGTAAGTATTATAGGAGAGATAGTTTCTGAGTTTAAATTCAGTCATGAAGTTTTTGGCGAAGGTTTCTACACAGTTGACGTGTCGGTGGACAGATTAAGTGAATTAACAGATGTAATTCCGTTAATGGTGTCAGAAAGACTTGTTGATGTTAGCGAAGACTATCAGGGAAGGCTTGTTGAAGTATCAGGTCAGTTTAGATCTTATAATCGTCATGAAGGAGCAAAAAACAAGTTAGTTCTATCGATTTTTGTAAGGGAATGGGAAGAAGTAGAAGAAAACCTGGAATCAGGCAAAACTAATCAGATATTCTTAGATGGTTATATCTGCAAAGCACCTATTTATAGAAAAACACCTCTTGGAAGAGAAATAGCAGATTTATTAGTTGCAGTTAATCGACCTTATGGCAAGTCAGATTACATACCTTGTATTGCATGGGGACGAAATGCAAGATATGCATCAACTTTTGAAGTGGGTGGTCATATTCAAATCTGGGGAAGAGTACAGAGTCGCGAGTATGTGAAAAAAATAAACGAAGAGGAAAGCGAAAAGCATGTTGCTTACGAAGTTTCTGTAAGCAAACTTGAATATATTGATGAATAAAATATAATACTGAAGAGTTAAAAAAAGGTTGTTTTTGAATTAAATTTCGAAAACAACTTTTTTCTATGTTTGTAAATAATAAATAAAAACGTTTTGACTTTTACATATGTATGAAGTAATATTGTATAAAAAGGTGATATTCAAAAGGAGGAAATATGAAAAAGAGTATTAAAAAAATTATCTCTTTAGTTATTGCTATGGCACTGACAATTAGTGGAATTACATATTCAACTGTAGCAAAAGCTGACGAAAGCGAAGGCTCATGGAAAACTGACGCAGTTAAGGTTCCGAGTGAAGGACAACTTGTTGGAGCAGGATATATTGATGTTGAATTCGATAATTCAATGGAAGGATACACATACACTGTATATCTTGATGGTAAACCTGTTTATTGGAATGGCAATGATATTGTAAGAGAAGAATTGGGTGAGAAAAAGACAGATGATTCTGTTACAAAGACATTTACTTCAAGTGATGAAGGAAAAACAGAAGTTTATGCAACAACAGTAAGTAAACATGAAATCACTGTAAAAGCTAAGAAAGATAATGTTGAATTAACATCTGTAAGAAATTTTTATGTTTCAAAGAAAGGACTTGCTTTAGGCGGAGACATGAGCGACAAGATTAAGTTAAGTAAGCTTAACTGTTCATGGTACTATAACTGGTCAACAGAAGCTTTTAATACAACATTAGATGAGGGTGTTCAGCACATTCCTATGATGTGGGGAAGCAGTGATGATAACAAAGAAGCAATGAAGAACTTGGTAACAACATCTAACTATATTTTAGGATTTAATGAACCTGATATTGAAACACAGGCTAATATTGAATTCTTTGAGGCTTCAAGTGTGTGGGATGAATATATTAAACCACTTAATATGAGAAAAGTTTCGCCTGCACCTGCAGCTCCGGGTGGAGACTCAGTTTGGCTTAAAAGATTTATGAAGGGCGATTATATTTGTAAGAATCCATGGGATGGAAGCTGGGGATTGTTCTATGACTACGAAGATGAAGCTACAAAAAAATTTGTTGAAGGAGAATCAGACAGTGTTGATTCTGTAGTGTTGCACTATTATAGAAACACAATTAACTTGAAAGGATTGCTTGATGCAGTGGAAACACTTTGGAATTCATATCATAAACCTATTTGGATAACAGAAATGTCATTATTTGGTGTCAAAGGAACAAGAAGTGACTTTAGTTATGAGCTACCAGAAAAGAGAGCTGAAATTCAAAAATATCTTGAAGATGCAATGGAAGCATTAGATGTAAATCCACATGTAGAAAGATATTGCTGGTTCCCATATGATATTGATAGTACAAATGACATAGATTCTTTTAATGGTTCAGGTGGAACAGCAATGTTTGACTATTCATCAGGTGCATATACTGAACTTGGAAGAATGTATTCATCAAAGGGAAATCCAGAAGGGTATAATGCACAAACAATTTCAGATGATGAAATGTTTGTATATGTTCCGGAGGAAACAACAACACAGGCACCTACAACTGTGGAAACAACAACACAAGCACCAACAACACAAGCACCAACAACACGGACACCTACAACAAAAAATCAGGAAGAAACAACAAAGGCTGAGACTTTACAGCAGGTAAAAGTGACAGGTGCAAAAAATATTAAAAAGAAATCTGTAAAAGTGACTTGGAAGAAAGTTGCCAAAGCGAAATCTTATCAGATTCAGTATGCAATGAACAATAAGTTTACAAAGAAAGCAAAGATTAAGAAAACAAAGAAATTAACTTATACAGTTAAAAAATTACGGAAAAATAAAAAGTATTACTTTAGAGTCAGAGCTGTTTCGAATGGTATTAACGGAAAATGGTCAAAGACAAAGAAAGTAAAAATTAAGAAATAAACTGATTAATATAGTGATGAAGAGAGTTGATTAAAAATTGGCTCTCTTTTTTTACTTAATTTATTTAACAGGATAAATTAAATGAAAGTAATTGTAAAATTTGATACAAAAAGTAAGAATAATATAATATATTTACAATATTGGTGAAAAATACTTTTAAACAGTTGTAAAAACAGGTAAAACTAATAAACAATATATCTAAAAATGTTTCATCGTAAAACAAATTATGCAATATTACACATTTTATAACGAATAAAAACAGTTTTATTCGTTAAAATTAACATTAAATGGTTGAGAAATAAAAACGTTTATGATATAATGACGTTAATTGAAATGAGAGTGAAAGATTTCAAGTGTAAATTTAAGTTTTATTTAAAGGAGGAATTGAAAAGATGAGAAAAGTTTTCAATAAGGCATTAGCAGGTGTAACATCAGCAACTTTAATTGCAACACTTGCATTAGGAGTTAACTTCACAAGCACAGTTAAAGCAGATGAAGCAAAATCAGTAGACACAGTATGGTCATTTACACAGGGTGGACAGTATAATCCAGATGAACCAGCCAATACTGGATATATTAAATCAGTAAGCGTTGGTAACGAAACATTAGCTAATTGGGAAAGAGATAAAAGTACAAAGCAGACACAGACAGCAAGCAAAGCATCAACTGAATTCACATTAAACATTGAAAATACAGGTTGGGATGCACAGTGGTCAAATGTAACTGGATATCCAACAAATCGTATTAATCCATGGGCTGTAGAAGCATCAAACACTATTGAAGCTAAGGCAGGACATATTTACAAAGTATCATTTAAGGCTAAAGCATCAAAGAAGAAATATGGATATGTAGCCTTTGGAACAGATATTGTAACTGATCAAGCAACAGGTGCAACATTAACACCATATGACCAGGCACCAATTGAAATGAGTGATGATGCATCAAATCAGATTATCACATTAGGAACAACAGAAAAGAAATTTACATTTACATTTACTAACTGGGTATCAGCTAAGAATATTAAAACTAGCATTATGTTAGGAGCTTTCGATGCACAGTATGATTATGCAGGTGAAGATGTTTCAAGTATTATTACAGAAGTTGAAAATAACTGGAATGGTACAGTTGTTGTAAGTGATTTCACAATTACAGATGAAGGATTAAATAAGGAATTTGTTGTAGAACCACCTAAGCCAACACAGCCATCACAGCCATCACAGCCAACAAAGCCATCACAGCCAGCAGTTACTCCTGGAAACAATAATGGTGGAAATAATCAGCCAGCTGTAACTAAGCCAGCAGCTAAAAAACTTGCAAGAGTAGCTAAAGTTAAGGCTAAAAATAACAAGGCTAAAACAGTTAAGGTTACTTGGAAGAAAGTAGCAAACGCTAAGAAGTACGAAGTTAAGGTTGGAAATAAAACTTACACAGCAAAGAAAGCTACTTTAACAGTTAAGAAGTTAAAGAAGGGCAAGACATACAAGATTAAAGTTCGTGCTAAAGCAACAGGATTCAAAACAGGTGCATGGAGCAAGACTGTAAAAGTTAAAATTAAAAAATAATACATAATATTTATAAGCTATTAGGTTACCCAATGCGTATGCATTGGGTAACTGTAACAATAAGAAGAGTTTATGTTAGTCGGGAGGACTTAAAGTGAGAAAGAGTATTTTAAAGAAAGCTACAGCAGTAGCAATGTCATTAACAATGGTTGTTGGAATGACAGGAGTTGTTTCAGCAGCACATGCTTCTAATGGAACAGATGTTGCAACAAATGCTAAGGTTAGTTCATTTTCTATCTTAACAGAAGAAGATGGTGGAGTTTGGAAGAGAGCATTAGAAAATATCAGAACAGACAAATATCCTAATGGACAGGTTGCCGGAAAAGATTTCGTAACAGAAGGATGGCTTACAGATCAGAATGGTAAAATATCAACATCTAATATGGAAATGTTTGTTAAGAACACAGGATGGGATGGAGAGTACAACAAGTTTACAAGCGCTTTAGTTGGAGATAATCCATGGGGATTAACAATGACAGTTAGTGACATTCCGGTTGAATTAGGTCGTAATTATACAATTTCTTTCAAGATTAAAAGTACATTAAAGGGCACTTTTACAAACGAAGAAACAAAGGAAGAAAAGACAATAGATTCAAAACATATCTTATTCAAAGCATATGATCAGAAATCTAAGGGTGAACCAAGTGTAAACTTCACATCAGTTTCAGGTGCTACTAGTGGTGGTTATATCACAGTAAAGAATGGTGATGATTATAATACAGTAACAGCTACAGTTAAGATTCCTGATACAAGAAAGGCATTTGGCGGAGATGTTATGGGACTTAAGTTCGCTTTAGGTGCATTCATCAAAACATTCCCAGAAGAAGTTAACATGAAGGGAACAGTTTATGTTAAGGATTTAAAGGTTATTGCAGGTGATCAGTATACAGTTAAGTTTACTGACGGAAGCCAGTCACAGGCTAAGTATGTTAATGCAGGAAGCCAGGTTACACCAGCAAGCTTTTCAAAGAAAGGCTACACATTAGCAGGATTCAAGAACAAAGCTACAGGTGCTATGTACAACTTTGGTTCAGCAGTTAACAGTGATTTAGAACTTGTTGCTGTATTTAATAAGACAGCTAAGCCTGGAAAACCATCAATTAAGGTTAAAGGTGCTAAGAAGAAAGCAACAGTTAGATATAAGAAGGTTAAGAATGCAGCAGGTTACCAGATTAAGTATTCTGCAAAGAAGAACATGAAGGGTGCTAAGACTAAGACAACTACTAAGGTTAAGTATACTATTAAGAAACTTAAATCAAGAAAGTTCACATATGTTCAGGTTAGAGCTTTTGCAAAAGATTCTACAGGACAGAAGGTATACGGTAAGTTCTCAGCTAAGAAGAAAGTATTCATAAAGTAATTAATTTTTAGATAACATAATATTAATCTTAGAGCAGGTGAAAGGGTGAAAAGATATTGTATGGTGTATGCAATATTTTCGCCCTTTTATTTTCTTTTAAAAAGAAAATAATAAAATTAAAAACAAACAATTTATTATCAAATATAAATTGTAAAATGAATATAACAAAGAGGGTATCTTTTATAGGAAGGGGATTACAATATGAAAGGATTAAAAAGAATCACTTCAATTGTTTTGGCATTGGCAATGTTTGCAACAGGTATTGCAATAAGCGGACCTACTACAGTAAAAGCTGATACAGTAACAGACAATTGGAAGTCTTATGGTATTGTAAGTCCTAAACAGGACAAGTTAATTGGTGCAGGATACATTGATGTTAAATGGGATAACACATTAACAGACGTATCACAGTATAAAGTTTATGTTGATGGTGATTTAAAAGCAACAGTATCACCTTCATCAGACAAGACTATGAGTACAGAGTTCTATACAACACAGGTAAGTGAACATAATGTATATGTAGTTGCAACATTAAAGAACGGTTCAAACGTTCAGACAGCTAACAGACGTTTTTATGTAACAAAGAAAGGTGTTTGTGTAAACACTAAAGATATGGGTACAGCAGTAGATCCAGCCTCAATGAATGTTGGTTGGTATTACAACTGGGATTGGAAATCATTTAAAGATATGAACTTCTCAAACAAGAAGTTTGATGATTTGGAATTTGTACCAATGATTTGGGGCGACAGCATGACAGAAACAAGCGAGATTTTTGATAATGTTAAGAGCAAAGGTTATAAGTATTTATTAGCTTATAATGAACCTGATTTAACATGGGAATCAAATGTAAGACCTGATGTTATGCAGTATAGATGGAATGACTGTGTAAATAACAAAGGTAATGTAAGACTTGGTTCACCAGCAGTTTCAGTTTTCCCTACATGGTCAAACGATTGGTGGACACCATTCTGGAACTCAATGGCAGCAGACAAGAAGAATGCTATGTCATTTATAGCGGTTCATTCATACCAGAAGAGCTATGATGGAGCTAAGTCAGCACTTCAGTACCTTCAGGCAATTGATGAATGCTGGGAAACTTATCATAAGCCAATCTGGATTACAGAATTTGCTTTTTGGAAATTCAGCATTAACGATGCAGCAGGATGTGCAAAAGTACAGGAATTTATGAAGATCGTTATTAAAGGTCTTAATGAAAGAAGCTATGTTGAAAGATATTCATGGTTCTGTCCAAATATAGAAGAAGATGCAGCAAGCTCATCAAGTATCTTTAATTACAAGACTGGTGAATTAACAACATTAGGAAAGATTTATGCACAGATTGGAAATCCTTCAGGATATAATGCAAAAACGTATGGTGTAAGTTCTTACATTTCAACTAATACATCACCAGCAGCTTGTGCAGTAGCTATGCCAACAACATTATATATTGCAAAAGCTAAAAAGAAAGCTTTCAAGTATCAGATTAAAGCTGTTTCAAGAGCAGCAGGATACCAGGTACAGTATGGTGTTAAGAAGAACATGAAAGGCTCAAAGAGCAAATATGTTAAGAAATTAAGCGGAACAATTAAGATTAAGTTCACAAAGAAACAGAAAAAACAGATTAAGAAGAAAAAGCTTAAGAGAATTACATATTATGTACGTGTAAGAGCATATAAGACTCTTGATGGAAAGAGATTATATTGCGCTTGGAGCAGCAAAGATAAAGTTAAAGTTAAGACTAGATAGAAGAGGACATAAATATGAAGGTATTAAAAAAAATAACAACTTTAGTTTTGGCAGTAGCTATGGCATTTTCAGTAAATGTAACAGGTACATTCACTGAAAGCGTCAAGGCAGCTACAGAATTTCAGATAACAAGTCCAAGTGATAATGGTCTTGTTGCAGCAGGATACATTGACATTAAATGGAATAATCCGATAGGTGGAACTGCGTCAAAGTATAACGTTTATGTAGATGGTAATTATGTTAATTCAACTACATCAACAACATATGAATATTACACAACAAGTGTTGCATATCATACAGCATGGATTGAAGCAGAACTTTCTAATGGAGCAAAGGAATATACCAAGACAGTAAAATTCGGAGTATCTAAAAAAGGTTTAGCAGTTAATGATAATATGGGTAGAAGACTTGATCCTGTAGCAATGAATATGGGCTGGTATTATACTTGGGGAACGACCCCGTTCTTATATACAACATATGGTTCAGTGGAATTTGTACCTATGATTTGGGGAACAGGTTCAGAAAATGCAATTTCAAGAATAGCAAGCAGTGGCTATAAATACTTGTTGGCATATAATGAACCGGATATGCCAATGTATGATACTAATGGAAACTTTGTAGGTGGAAGTAATGTAGACGTTAATACAGCGATTAGTCATTGGTATAAGTTTGCAGGTAAAAGTTATCATTTAGGTGCACCGGCACCGGCTCTTTGTCCGGCATGGGATAGCGGAACGTGGTTTAGAACATTTATGGATAGTGATTTGGTTGACAAGAGTACTATTGATTTTATTCCATTACATTGCTATTACGGAACATATGGTGGTGCAGCAGGAGCAAATACATTCCTTAAAGAAGTGGTAGACGCGACTTATAATATGTATCACAAACCTATTTGGATTACTGAGTTTGCAGTAAGTGGTTGGGGATATAGCAATGCTTCAAATAGAAAACAGGTTGAAGCATTCCTAAAAACAGCTATTGAAGGTTTAAATAAGAGAAGTTATGTTGAAAGATATTCATGGTTCTCATTTAACACTACAGACAATAGTAACGGTGCATCAGCATTATGGACTAATTCAACAGGTAAGCTTACTGATTTAGGCAATATTTATGTAAATAACGGTAACCCAACAGAGCTTGCGGCTCAGGGAAGTGCAGTTAATAAGTATCAGCCTTCATCAGACAATGGCTCAAACAATAGTAGCAATAACAACACCAATAACCAGCCACAGGTTAAAAAACCTGCAAGAGCAAAGATTTCTAAACTTAAAAATGTAAAAGGCAGAAAAGTTAAAGTATCTATTAAGAAAATCAGGAAGGTTAAGGGATACCAGATTAAATATTCTGACAACAAGAAGTTTAACGGATACTGGCAGAAGAATTCAAAGAAGAATACATATACAGTTAAGAAATTAGATAAGAAGACTAAATATTACTTTAAAGTAAGAGCTTATGTAATAAATGGAAAAAAGAAGTTATATGGTTCTTACAGCAAAGTAAAATCAATTACAGTTAAAAAGTAATTAGATTAAGTAGTCTAAAATGGCAGCATATTAAAAGAAGGGGTTTTAATAGCCTCTTCTTTTTGATATTATTTACGTATGTGACATTAAAATAAAAATCTGAAATTGTGTCATTAGCAAATGTAGAGAGGATAGATTATGACTTCTAAAAATAAAAGAATATCATTAAAAGGAATATTTCAAATTATATTAATATTGATTTTGGGAGCCACTGTTCTTGCAGCGTGTATTGTTGCAGTAATAAAGCATCAAAATGTAGAGGCTGCAAAAAGAGAGCAGAAAGCCAGAATCTCTGCAGCAGAGAAGATTGTAAAAGAAAAGGATAAGTGGAAAAGTGATGCTTTCATTACACCGACATCAGGTTCACTTAAAGCAGCAGGATATATAACAATTGAATGGAAATCAGCCAAGAATATGGGAAAGGTTGAAGGCTATAAGTTATATATAGATAATGAAAAAGTGGCAGAAACAGATTCAAAGACTACATCTTTTGAATATTACACAACGAAGATACAATCCCATGAAATATATGTGGAAGCTGATATGCAGTATGGATCAGTTATTTATTCTGATATTTACACTTTCTTTGTAAATAAGAAAGGCTTTTGTCTTAATAAAGATATGTCTATGAATGTAATAGCAACAGATTGGGGTACATCTTGGTATTATAATTGGGACATGACACCTTTTAGTTATGACTCATTTCAGGAGATGGAATTTGTACCTATGATGTGGTCGTCATTTCTGGGAGATAAAGACCAGATTGCAGTATTTCCAAAGATGGGGTACAAGTCAGTGTTAGCTTTCAACGAGCCTGACAGAGAGGATCAGGCAGACTTGGATGTTGATACGGCAGTTGAGGGAATGAAAGCTTTTCAGAATAAAGAAATACGTGTTGGAGCACCTGCAACATCTTTGTGTCCGCCATGGTCAGATAATTGGTTTGTGCCTTTTATGAAGAAGATGGAAGAACAGAACATGGATGTGGATTTTATACCAATACATCATTATTGGAACTGGTATGCAGATGAAGGGGCACAGGCATTTCTCGACCTTGTTGATGAAACATGGGAAATGTACCATAAGCCTATTTGGATTACTGAATTTGCCATTAGTGGAGATCCGGGTAAAACCAAATTCCAGAGAAAAGTAGTAATGCGATATATGAAAAAAGTTATTGCCGGACTTGATAAAAGAGATTATGTGGAACGTTACGCGTGGTTCTCGTTTAGTCCAACGGATTACAAAAACGGCGGTTCAGGTTTGCTTAATCATTATGAAGGCAAAATCACTGATTTAGGATATTTATATCAGAAATTAGGAATGCCTAAAGGATATGATAGAAAAAATCCTGTTATGGCTAAAGCTAATCCGAAGAAAGATGTAATAAAGAAGTATTATATTACGGTAAAATAATCAGACATATTACATGTTAAATAAGAAAATTATTACAAATAATCAGGCATTGATTAACTCAGTTAAAATATTAATATATAGTATCATTTATGGCATTTCAGAATAAAATATATAAAGGCGTGTTGACACTAAAGCCTATGAATGATATTATTACTTTAGTTAAATAATAGTAGAGGTTGCGTTACCTATTAGTACATTATAAGATGCCCCGGAGGCAGATGATTATATTGGAAAGGATGTAGCGCCGAAGGAGAATCCACCGGAAGATTTATCCTGGGCATACGGTTAAGAACCGTATGACTGTCATCATTTGATGGAGAGCCATTATCGACAATCACATTGATGGAGAGCTACTTATAAGCATTCGGTGCGGTACTTATAAGGAGCTATGAAAGCTCCTTTTGTTTTGTAAAAAGTTACAAAATATGCTCCGGTTAATGGAAATTCAAAATACCACACAGGCTTAAAATAGCATACTAAAGTTTAATGAAATACATATAATTTAGGAGGTTTTGTAAATGTCAATTTTTACAGGCGCAGGTGTAGCAATTATTACACCATTTAATGAAGATGGATCAATTAACTTTGAAGAATTTGGAAAGATTATTGAAGATCAGATTGCAGGACATACAGATGCAATTATCGTATGTGGTACAACAGGTGAAGCATCAACTATGGATGATGATGAACATCTTGCAACTATCAAATATTGTGTAGAAAAGGTAGCAGGAAGAATTCCTGTTATTGCAGGAACAGGTTCTAATTGTACAAGAGAATCAATTAATTTATCTAAGAAAGCAGAAGAAATCGGTGTTGACGGATTACTTTGTGTAACACCTTATTATAATAAAGCAACTCAGGCAGGTTTATACGAATATTACAAGGCTATTTCAGATGCTGTAAATATTCCTATTATTATGTACAATGTTCCTTCAAGAACAGGTACAAACATCCTTCCTGAAACAGCTGTTAAGATTGCAAAGGAAGTTAAGAACGTAGTTGCAATTAAGGAAGCATCAGGTAATATTTCACAGGTTGCTAAGTTAGCAGCTTTAGCTGACGGATGCATTGATATTTATTCAGGAAATGATGATCAGGTATTACCTATCTTATCATTAGGTGGCAAGGGTGTTATTTCAGTATGGTCTAACGTTGCACCAAAGCAGGTTCATGACACAGTTCAGTCATTTATGGATGGAGATATTGCAAAGGCAACAAAGATGCAGTTAGAAGCAATTGATTTAATTGGTGCATTATTTAGCGAAGTTAACCCAATTCCTGTTAAGGCTGCAATGAGCATTTTAGGCTACAAGGCAGGTCCTATGAGAGCACCTTTAACAGAATGTTCAGATGAACATAAAGAAGGTCTTAAGAAAGCTATGAAAGAATACGGAATTTTATAAATTACAGTGTGAAAAAGTCATATCCCACCGGTGCATGCACAATGGTGGGATAATGACTTTAGGACACGCTGTGTAATAAAGACTTACGGAGGTTAAAATGGTAAATGTAATAGTGCACGGCTGCAATGGCCATATGGGAAGAGTTGTAACAGAACTTATTGAAAAAGATGAGAATGTTCAGATAGTAGCAGGTATTGATGCTTACACAGGCATTCAGAATGAATACCCTGTATTTCCATCAATTAAGGAATGTACAGTTAAGGCTGATGTTATTATAGATTTTGCAGTGGCACAGGCAGTTGACGGATTACTTGAATATGCTGTAGAAACAGGTACACCTGTTGTTCTTTGTACAACGGGACTTAGTGCAGAACAGCTTGAAAAAGTTAATCAGGCAAGCAAAAAGGTAGCAATTCTTAAGTCAGCCAATATGTCACTTGGAATTAATACTTTAATGAAGCTTCTTAGAACAGCAGCAGATATTCTTGCTAACAGAGGTTTTGATATTGAAATAGTTGAAAAACATCATAATCAGAAGCTTGATGCTCCAAGTGGAACAGCTTTGGCTCTTGCAGATTGTATGAATCAGGTATTAGATAATGAATATGATTATACTTATGACAGAAGTACAGTAAGACAGAAGAGAAAACATAACGAAATCGGTATTTCAGCAGTTCGTGGTGGTACAATTGTTGGTGAACATGATGTTATCTTTGCAGGAACAGATGAAGTAATCCAGATTTCACATACAGCATATTCAAAGGCAATTTTTGCTAAGGGGGCTATTGATGCTGCAAAATATATTGCAGGAAAAGAAGCTGGAATGTACAATATGGCAGATGTAATCGGATAAGATTAATATAGAAAGTTTTTTAGAATTTTATATGGAAATTATTTTAAATTTGAAATTTTTTTATGCACAGAAAATGCTTTTTGTATTCTCTGTGCATTTTCTTTTTTGAGGAAAAATTTTAAAAATGTATATTTTTTTTGAAAGTGCAAAAAATAATCCTATACCGAACAAAATTTTAAATTAAGTTGGAGGATTTATAGTATGAACACTTTAAGAAATTACTTACTTGTATTTACTATGGCATTAATGTCAGTTTGTTTTGTGGCTTGTGGAAATAATACCACAACAGACAACGAAACAACTACAGCAACAAATCAGGAGTCATCTTCTGAAAATACTACGAAGGGTGGAAATTCAGGAAAAGTTGACAACAAAAATGATGGTGTTATAGGAGATATTGGTGACGATATAGAAGAGGGTGTAGATGATATTGTTGGGGATGGCAATGATGAAAATACAACTGATACAACAAATAATCAGAATCAGACAAAGAACAACAATAAGACAACTACAACAAAGAAGTAGATTATATAGTTTCAAACGAAAACAGCCGTAATTGGTACTATTTTTAGACTTTTAGCATATCATATTATGATAATGATAATCGTAGGTTGTTATGGCTTATAAAATAATTTTAGATCCGGGACACGGCGGATCAGACCCAGGAGCGACTTTTAATGGAAGACAGGAGAAGGATGAAGCCCTGGGTCTTGCTATGTCTGTGGGAAAACTTTTGGAAAACGCAGGCTTTGATGTTGCATATACAAGAACTACAGATGTTTATAATACACCTTTTGAAAAAGCAACAATTGCCAACAATAAGGGGGGAGATTTATTTGTTTCATTCCATAGAAATTCTGCACCTAACGCAGACATGTACAACGGAGTGCAAACACTGGTGTACAATGACCAGGGATTAAAGGCTGAACTTGCCAGAAATATTAACGAGAACCTTGTGGCACTTGGTTTTGCTGACAAAGGAGTAGTGGAAAGACCTAATCTTGTAGTTTTAAAAAGAACAAAAATGCCCGCTATTTTGATTGAGGCAGGTTTTATTAATTCGGCTGTGGATAATGAAATCTTTGATAATAAACAAAACGAAATTGCCCAGGCTATTGCCGATGCAATAATTGATACTTTATATGACAGAGGCATTCATGCAAATGACTGTAAACCTAACAATAGTCAGAGCTATTCGGTTCAGGTGGGGGCTTTTAGAAACAGACAATTGGCTGAAAGCCTTAACCTGCAGCTTAGAAGACAGGGATTCCCGTCAAGAGTTGTAATGGAAGACAATCTATTTAAAGTAAGAGTTGGAGATTTCAGGACACTGGATAATGCGGTGGCAATGGAATTGAAACTAAGGTTGCTTGGATATAATACTTTTGTGGTAAGTTGAAGCTTGAATCATAATTAAGAGTACTCTGTTGCTGGAATATTTTGTAGTTGAAATATTTTATTATTGAAAAATATATTAGGGATAAAAATACAGAAAAAGATAGTGTAACTTTCGGATGGTTGAAAACCGATAATTACACTATCTTTTATTTTATGAAAAAAATTAACTATGAAGGTGGAAATGATTTAACAAAGTTGATACAATAAGAAGATGTAATATTTTAATATAGAATAAATCTAGAATATAAGTTGAAAAGTAAAGATACATATGAGATAGAAATATGCTAATGTGTACAAAATAGGGCATAACAGTATATATCAAATCGGAAAGGATTAAAGATAAAATGAACAATGGATTCGTAAAGGTTGCTGCGGCAACACCAAAAATAAAAGTAGGTGACTGTGGTTATAACGGAGCACAGATTTGCAAGATTATAGATGAAGTGTATGATAATGGAGCTCAGCTTGTGGTTTTTCCTGAGTTGTGCATTACAGGGTACACTTGTAGTGATTTATTTTGGCAGAAATCAATGCTTGATATGGCAAAAACTCATTTGCAGTTTATTGCAGAGCATTGCGAAGATAAGGAGATTGTGGCAATTGTTGGATTGCCAATGATTTATAGAAGTAAGCTTTATAACGTGGCAGCAGTTATTTATGATGGAGAGATTTTAGGTCTTGTGCCAAAGACTTATATACCTAATTATTCTGAATTTTATGAGGCACGTCATTTTACAAGTGGCAAAAATAAAGACGGATATGTAATGATTGGCGAAGAAGAAGTACCTTTTGGAACAGAGATTTTGTTTAATTGTGTTAATTTTGAAAACTTTAGTTTTGCAATCGAAATTTGCGAGGATTTGTGGGTTCCTAATCCACCAAGTACAAGCCATGCTCTTGCAGGAGCCACAGTTATTGCAAACCTTTCAGCAAGTGACGAAACAACAGGAAAAGATATTTACAGAACCGGTTTGGTAAGCGGTCAGTCAGCAAGAACTCTTAGCGCATATATTTATGCAGATGCAGGAGAGGGTGAATCTACAACGGACTTGGTTTTTGCGGGGCACAATATTATAGCTGAAAACGGTAATATTTTGTCACAGTCTAAGAGATTTGAAAATCAGACTATTTACGCAGATATTGACCTTGACAGATTAGCAGCAGAGAGAGCAAAAATGACTACTTTTATTCCTGATGAAGAATTGTCTTATGAAGAAGTTGAAGTGGAATTGGAGCCAATAGATTTTGAAGTGGAAAGAGTAATAGATAATGCACCTTTCGTCCCATCAAATACTAATGAAAGAGAGAAAAGATGCGAGGAAATTCTTTCAATTCAGACAATGGGACTTAAGAAAAGATTGGAGCATACTAATTGCAAAAATGCGGTTGTGGGAATTTCAGGCGGCCTTGATTCAACATTGGCATTGTTGGTTACAGCAAGAGCTTTTGATAAGTTAAATCTTGACAGAAAGGGAATTATTGCAGTTACAATGCCCGGTTTTGGAACAACTGACAGAACATATACTAACGCAGTTTCAATGATTGAAAAGTTGGGATGTACTTTTAAGGAAGTAAACATTAGTGAAGCAACAGTTCTTCATATGAACCAGATTGAACATGATATTAGCATTCACGATGTAACATACGAAAATGCACAGGCAAGGCAGAGAACATATTTGTTAATGGATTTTGCAAATGAACACAATGGAATGGTAATTGGTACAGGAGATATGTCAGAACTTGCACTTGGATGGGCAACATATAATGGCGATCATATGTCAATGTACGGTGTTAATGCAGGCGTTCCAAAAACACTTGTAAGACACCTTGTAAAATATTTTTCAGATACATGTGAAGACAAGGAACTTTCAGATGTTTTAAATGATGTTTTGGATACACCTGTAAGCCCTGAATTATTGCCACCTAAAGACGGCAAGATTGCTCAGAAAACAGAAGATTTAGTTGGCCCTTATGAGCTACACGATTTCTTCCTTTACTATATTTTGAGATTTGGATACACACCAACAAAAATATATTTTCTTGCAAAAATTGCATTTAAAGGAATATACCACAAAGAAACAATATTAAAGTGGTTAAAAACATTCTACAGAAGATTCTTCTCACAGCAGTTTAAACGAAGCTGCCTTCCTGACGGACCAAAAGTAGGAACAGTAGCAGTTTCACCAAGAGGAGACTTGCGAATGCCAAGCGATGGCTGTGTAAGAGAATGGATGAACCAGTTGGAAAACATAGAGTAGTTGAAGAATTATGGTGGAGATAATTGTTATGATTTTGTCATACATCAGATAGAAGAAATTGCCCCATAGGAGAGAAATTGGAATATTATGGGGCAATTCAGTAGCATATACGATTACGTGTCATACGAAAAATAATTCATATGACACGTAATTTTAGATAAAAATTCAAAATATACTATCATAGGACTAGACATTATCCAAAAAAACAATGTGAAAAGAATAATTCACTCAAAAATTCTTTCTATTCCCCAACTTTCCCTTTCTCAATTGTATCTAATATAGCATTATATAATATTGTATATGTATATTTGCTATTGTCATCAAACTTAATGTTTTCAAGTGATTGGTTTGTAACTATTTGATTTGCTATATCGTTGAAAGCAGGTTCTACTAAAGGATACATTGTTGTGATTGTGTTGCTAACATTGTCAACCGTTATGGAGTTAATGTGATTATCATCAAGTGTTACTTTTACATCCATGGGATTGCCGTTAAGTGTGACACATGATGTGTAAACTCCAGGTTCGTAAACTCCGGTATTTTCCTCTTTTTCCTGCTTGTTTCCTCTATTATAAAACATTATTACAAGTGATATAATCAGGATTATACCAAGGAGTATGAAGACTAAGGTATAAATAAGCTCCCTTAGATGAAATACCATAAATTTTGGACTTTTTGCCATACAAACTCCTTCAAAAATTTTATTTCTTATATTCTAATTTATTATTAGAGATTAAAAAATATGAAAGAAAAATATATGGGACATTTTTGCCCTATGAATATTGATATTATATTAGTAAAGTTGATATACTAGTAGCATTGGTAAAGAGTTAGCATGATAATAGTAAATAAGATTTAAGAAAAGAGGCATAAATGGCAGTACAATTTATTGTTGGCAGAGCGGGAGCCGGAAAGTCCCATTATTTATATGAAAAGTTAATAGAGAAGTCTTTGAAATATAGAAATAAGAATTTTATTGCAATTGTACCGGAGCAGTTTTCTATGGAAACACAGAAGCAGATTCTTACAATGCATCCTAATAGGGGAAGTTTTAATATTGAAGTTACAAGCATGACAAGACTTGCCTATACGGTTTTTGAGGAGCAGGGGTTTAATGAATACAAAGTTATGGATGACTTAGGCAAGACTCTTATTATGAGAAAGGTTATGGAACAGTGTAAGGATAAACTTACAATCTATAAGTCTAAGACATCAATGCCCGGATTTGCTGAGAAGATGAAGACTATTGTATCGGAATTTAAGCAGTACGGGATTACTGATGACGTTTTAAATAATATGAAGGCAGAATGCGATTCTAAGCCACTGCTCAGACATAAGCTTAATGATGTGGAAATTATAAGTGATGCTTTTAATGAGTATATTAAAGAGAAGGTTATAACAACAGAGGACGTTTTAACTATTTTTTGCAAATATATTTCTAGTTCTGATTTTATAAAAAATACTTATTTTTACATAGATGGATTTACAGGATTTACACCTATTCAGTATCAGGTTCTTGAACTTTTGATTAAACATTGCGCAGGGGTAAAGATTGCAATCACATTGCCGGAAGATGAATTTCAGTCATTGAGAAATGCGTATAGCAAAGGAAATAATGCAATTAGCAAATATGAATTATTTAATCTAAGCAAGGATACTTTATGGAAGCTTAAAGATATAATCAACAGAAACAATGTTGAGCAACAGGAAACTGTAATTGTTGGAGAAGGACAGGCTCCGTATAGAATAAGAGATAATAAAGAGTTAACTTTTTTGGAAAAGAATCTGTTTAGAAATAATTCATCTAAATATAGAGAGAACTGTAAAGCGTTGGAAGTTCACAGCATGTCCAATCCAAGAGAAGAGGCAACTTATGTTGCAGGCAGAATTTCGGAGCTTATTGTGGACAAAGGATATAGATATAATGATATTGCTGTAATTACAGGTGATATGGACGGTTATTACAGATATATTGAGGAAGAGTTTTCCAAGAATAATATACCTGCATTTATTGACCACAAGCATAATATTGCTTCAAATCCTTTTGTTGACGGAATAAAGGCGGCAATTGAGATTGTTGAAAAGGATTTTTCTTATGAAACAGTATTCCATCTTATCAGATTAGGTTTTCTTCCAATTGACAGGGAGGCAGCGGACGTAATGGAGAATTATGTTTTGCAGTCAGGAAGACGTGGTTTCAAAAGTTATGGCAGACTTTGGGAGAAGGCTTACAAGGGAATGACTGCTGAAGAACTTGATATGGTTAATCAGGCAAGGGAGAAGCTAGTTGAGATTATCAGACCTTTAAGAGAAGAATTAAAAAAGAAAAAGGCTACTGTAAGAGAGTATACTAAGGCGGTATATAAGTTTGTACAGGCTAATAATATGCAAAGACAGATTGACGATTATAGAATTGAATTTCAGAATCAGGGTGAGATTAGCAGAGCCAAAGAGTATGAGCAGGTTTATGTGACAATCATAACTCTTTTAGACAGAATAGTTGAATTAATGGGAGATGAAGTTTTAACAATTAAGGAATATAAGCAGATTCTTCAGGCAGGTTTTGAAAGTGTGAAAGTGGGAATTATACCTCCGGGACTTGATACAGTTATGGTAGGTGATATTGAAAGAACAAGATTGAAAGATACTAAGAGAATTATTTTCTTTATGGGAGTTAATGACGGAATTATTCCAAAAGCAGGTCAGGCAGGGGGAATAATTACGGATACAGATAGAGAGTTTTTAGAAAAGAATAATTATATTCTGGCTCCTACGGCAACGGACAATGTTTTTAAACAGAAATTTTATTTGTACACAATATTTGCCAAGCCTACGGAGAAGATGTGCATTACTTTCAGCAAGTCGGGTTCAGACGGGGCAACAAGAAGAAAGTCTTATATAATAAGTACTTTAATGAATCTTTTTGAAAATCTTAAGATTATAGATGAGGATGAAAGTGAAATAACTTTAAACCAGGTTACTACAAGAAGTAAAGCTTTGGATTACCTTTCTCAGAATATATATGAATATTCGAAGGAAGGTGACAGTGGAATCTTTAAAGAGTTGATGGCAACAGTTATGAAGAATAAGGAATATAGCAAGGTCATAAACTTAATGTTTGACGGAGCTTTTTATTCCGCAAAGAATCCAATTCTGGATGAAAATGTTGCAAGACAGTTGTACGGAAATAAAGAAAATATTGGAATTACAAGATTGGAACGTTTTGCAGCCTGTGCATATTCTCAGTTTTTAAATAATGGCTTGAAATTAGGAGAGCGAAAGAAATTTGAACTTGCCGCATTTGACATAGGTAATTTATATCATTCAGCAATTAAGGACTTTTTTGATACCATTAATACGAATAATATTAAATGGGCAGAATTGGATGACAAAAAAAGTGAAAATATTATAAATGACAGCATTGAAAAAGTAATGGAGCAATATGAAAATGATGCTTTAAATGATATTGCAAGGTCTGCATTTATAAAGAAGCAGGTTAAAGATACATCAACAGAAACTGTAAATGCATTGGTTAAGCATATTAGATCAGGAAATTTCCTGCCAAGAGAATACGAGCTGCGAATTGCCCACGGAAGAGTAGACAGAGTGGACACTTTTGAAGATGGCAACAATATATATGTTAAGGTAATTGACTATAAATCAGGAAACAAAGTTTTTAATGTTACGGAAACTTTCTTGGGATTGCAGATGCAGTTAATGGTTTATTTAAAGGATACTGTGGATTACATTAAGAAAAATAATCCGGATAAGAATGTTTATCCGGCAGCAGGTTTGTATTTTCATGTTTATGATCCATATGTTTCGGAAATTGACTATGAGAAAGCTGTGAGTGATTTTAGAAAAAAGAATCCGGACAGTGAGTTAAGTGATGAAGAATTGAAAAAGATGGCTATAGAAAAGGAGCGTTTTAAGGCATATAGAATGTCAGGTCTTGTTGCAAAAGAGATTGAAATTGTAAATGCAATGGACCATAACACTATTACAAAAACAGGTTCTTCAGCAATATTGCCGGTTAATATTACAAAAAGCGGTGTTGATGCAAGAAGTACAGCCATTGAAACAAAAACTTATTCTAAATTTATTAATCATGTTTCAAATATGGCAGGGGAAATGCAGGACAAGATTATAAAAGGAGACATTAGCATTAATCCGGTAGAAGGTGCATGTGATTATTGTCCTTTTGGTGGAATATGTAATTTTGACAGAAAACTTGGAAGCAGATACCGTCAGGTTGAAAAAGTATCACTAAGTGATATTGAGGAGAAGTGTAATGAAGTGGACAGATAAACAGCAAAAAGTTATTGATACAAGAGATAGAAACATACTTGTTTCAGCAGCAGCAGGTTCAGGCAAAACAGCAGTTTTAGTAGAACGAATAATAAAGATGATAACAGATGAAGAAAATCCTACTGATGTTAATCAGCTTTTGGTTGTTACATTTACAAGGGCAGCCGCTTCTGAAATGAAGGAGAGGATTCGCGAAGCATTGGAGAAGATGGAAGAGGATAATCCCAATGACTTAAATGTTCAGAAGCAGTTATCCTTAATTCATAATGCCAATATTTCTACAATTGACAGTTTTTGTGCAAGAGTTGTAAAGGATAATTTTGATAAGATAGACTTAGATCCTAATTTTAGAATTGCCGACGAGAACGAAATAGAAATGCTTCAATCTGATATTGTGGAAGAAATGTTGGAAGAGTATTATTTGGCGGCTGATGATGAGTTTATGGAATTGGCCGAAAAATATTCAACAGGAAAGACCAGCGATAGTATAGGTGAACTGATTCTTAGAATGTATAAGTTTGCCTCAGGTCAGATTGAGCCTGAGAAATGGATTAAAGATGCCATAAGTGTATATGATGTTTCATCTAAAGAAGAAATGGAGCAGTCCAAGTGGATGCAGGGATATTTGGAATTGCAGAAAAACAGGTTAGAGGGAATATTAAGCCAGCTTAACATAGCTCTTACAATATCTGAAAGCGAGGATGGACCAAAGTGTGCCAAGGCTCTTACGCCTATTATTGACAAGTTACAGGAGATAACTGAAAGCAGAACTTATAGCGCAATACAAAGTGAACTTCAGAATATTCCATCAACAAGAGTGTCCGGTAAGAAGGATTGTAATGAGAGAAAGAAGGAGCAGGTTAAGGCAATAAAAAACGATGCCACAAAGGCAATAAAAGGTTTAACAGCTAAACAGTTTAATCTAACGTTGAATCAGGTTTTTGAAAGCATATGTGAAACAAAATCAAGTGTTGAATATATTGGAAAATTAACCCTTGAATTTATGAAGCGACTTAAGGAGCAGAAAGAAGAAAAGGGCATAATGGATTTTAACGACCAGGCGTTTTTTGCTTTACATATTTTAAATGAATATGATAAGGATGGAAATCTTGTACCATCTGAAACAGCAAAAAACATGGCATCTCAGTTTAAGGAAATAATGATTGACGAATATCAGGACAGTAATATTATTCAGGAAGCTATTTTGTCAGCCATAACTAAAGGTTTTGGCATAAATAATATGTTTATGGTAGGCGATGTGAAGCAGAGCATTTACAGATTCCGTAATGCAGAACCTAAACTTTTCCTTGAAAAATACAATAGTTTTTCAGATGCTCCTAGTGCAGACAGTGTGAAGATTGTTCTTGACAAGAATTTTAGAAGCCGTAGGGAAGTAATTGAAAGTGTAAACTTTTTATTTGACTTTGTAATGCATGAAGAAGTAGGAGGCATTGATTACAAAAACGGCAATGGCCTTGTACTTGGAGCAGATTATGATGAGCCACCTGCAGGACAGGATAATTCAACAGAATTTGTAATGGTTGAAGGTGGAGATAAAAGTGATGAGGCAGCTTATGTTGCAAGAAAAATAAAAGAGATTACTAATCCTGAAACCGGGTTAAAGATAACTGAAAAAGGTAAAGATATGCGACCTGTAAGATATGGAGATATAGTTATTCTTTTAAGAAGTATGAAGGATAATAGTGATATTTACAGAGAACAGTTGGAGAATAATGGAATACCTGTTTTTGCAGAATCAAAGACAGGATATTATAAAACAATGGAAGTTATGACTATTACAAATATGTTGTCAATTATAGATAATCCAAGACAGGACATACCTTTAGCAGCAGTACTTACTTCTCCAATGTTCGGTTTTGATTCAAATCAGTTAGCAATTATAAAAACAGAAAATGTTTGTGAAAGTTTTTATGATTGTGTAGAACAATATTCTTTATCAGGAAGTGATGTGGAACTTAGAACAAGACTGACAGAGTTTTTGAATACACTTACAAAATTTAGAAATATGGTTCCGTATACAACTGTATATGATTTAATTAATACATTGTTAGATGAAACAGGTTATGCTTTTTATATAAGATCAATGCCCGGTGGAAAGAAACGTCTTTTAAATATTCAGGCATTAAAAGAGAAAGCTGTGGCATATGATGAAACAAGTTACAAGGGTCTGTTTAACTTCTTAAGATATATTGAGAAGATTCAGTATCTTGCAAAAGATGACGGTGAGGCATCAACAGTTAATGAGAATGACAATATAGTAAGAATAATGTCCATTCATAAAAGTAAAGGATTACAGTTCCCTGTAGTATTCTTGTGCAATACTAATGGAACAAGCAAGAATGAGGCAAATCAGCTTGTGTCAGGGGCAGATGGAAACATAGGAATAGACTGCATTAATAATAAATTAAAGACTAAACAGACACCTCTTTTAAAAACATATATCAGAATGTCTAATAAGGAAGAGGATGTGGCAGAAACATTGAGAATTCTTTATGTTGCATTAACAAGAGCAAAAGAGAAATTATATATTACAGGGCTTGTTAAGAATGCTGAAAAGCAGATTGGAGAATTTGAAAGTCAGATATATGATAATAGTGAATTAATGCTTTATAATGATGTTATTGGTGCAAAAACCATAATGGAGCTAATTGGAAAAACAATTGGCAGAAATAAGGCTTTTGACTGTGTAAGAACAGATAAAGATGCAACTGAATGTGGTAATCCTTTATATGATAAGGATAGTTTTATTAAAGTGAAAGTGGAAGAACAGCCGGATGTTATATTAGGACTTGCAGCAGAAGATATAACAGACAGTATTAAAAAAGAAACTATGCTTATGGAAATGAAGCAGTTGGCAAACAAAGAAAATGCATCAATTGAAAAACTTTTCCAAAGGTTTCAGTTTCAGTATCCATATATTGAAGATATTACTCTTCATTCAAAGGCAAGCGTTACGGAAATTAAGAAGCAAAGCCAAGGTATGGAGAAGGAAGAAGAACAGGATGCATTTCAGGCTTTTGGAGAAGAAGTGGAATTACCGGAAATTATACCTGATTTTGAAAAAGAAGATATTGATGAGCCACAATATCTTACAGGTGCAATGAGAGGTACAGCGTACCACAGAATTTTTGAACTTCTCGATATGGAACTTGAAGAATATAATCAGGAAACAGTGAAGAAGATGATTGACGGTTTTGTTGATGCAGGTTTAATAGACAGAATGGGTGCAGCATCTGTTATGCGAAAGGATATAATTGATTTTACAAAGTCTGATTTGTTTAGAAGAATGAAGAAGGCATATGCTAATAATCAGCTATATAGGGAACAGCATTTCTTAATGGGAGTTCCGGCTTGTGAAATTAACAGCAATACCACATCAAAAGAAACAATGATTATTCAGGGGATAATTGATTTATGCTTTGTAGAAAATGATAAATATGTTATTGTAGACTATAAGACAGACAAAGTTGATACAATGGAGGAACTTGTTGAAAGATATCATGTTCAGTTAGAATGCTACAAACTTGCAATTGAGCAGATACTTGGCAGTGAGCCGGGAGTTAATAAGGTTTCTGAAATGATTATTTATTCAGTTCATCTTGGTCAGCAGATAACTATAAAATAATGGAGAGTACAATATGATTTTTCCTAAATACATTAAAAAAGGTGATACCATTGGAGTTACTGCAACTTCAAGCGGTATTGTAAATGAATTAAAACAAAAAAGAATAAAGAATGCAATTAAGAATTTTGAAAATAGAGGATACAATGTTAAGGTTACTGACAATGTATATACGTCTGACTGGAGAGGATGTAGCTCGACAGGAAAAGAAAGAGGAGAGCAGTTTAATGAACTTGTAAAAAATAAAGATGTTTCCTGTATATTTTCAGTAGCAGGTGGGGATTATTTAATGGAGATGCTTGAATATGTGGATTTTGAAAGTATTAAGAATAATCCTAAATGGTTTCAGGGATTTTCAGATAACACAACATTGATTTATCCAATTGTTACAAAATGTGACGTGGCAGCAGTTTATGGTTGTCATATAAGTGATTTTGGAATGAAACCATGGCAGAAACCTGTTGAAAATGCGTTAGGTGTTCTGGAAGGAACTGTAAAGAAACAGGAATCTTTTGATTTTTATGAATCAGACAGACACGAATATGTAACAGGTTTTGAAGGATATTGTAATGATGAGAAAGTCAACTGGGTTAATGGCAGGGGTGAGGAAAAAATTGAAATTTCAGGAAGACTTGTTGGAGGCTGTCTTGATGTATTGGCTTTCTTAATTGGAACAAAATATGACGGAACAGAACAGTTTATTGAAAAGTATAAAGATGACGGAATTGTATGGGTTCTTGAAAGTTTTAACATGGAAGACGTGGTTCTTATAACTCATTTATGGCAAATGAAGGAAAAAGGTTACTTTAAAAATACAACAGGGTTTGTTTTTGGTCGCCCATTAATGTATAATACATGGATAGAGCAACCATATAAGGATGCAGTTATGTCTGTACTTGGGGATTTAAACGTGCCTATTATTTTTGATAGTGATATAGGACACAAAGGACCTCAGTTTTCTGTTATAATGGGAGCTAAGGCTAAAGTTACAAGCAAAAATGGAAAAGGAGTTTTAGAATATGCTTGAGTTAAAAGATGTTAGATTTAGCGTGACTGATGAAAAGGGACAGCTAAAGAATATAATTAATGGCATAAATCTTAAAATAGATGAAGGAAAATTTGTTGCAATAACAGGACCAAACGGTTCAGGTAAGTCCACACTTGCAAAATTAATTGTTGGTATTATAAAGCCAACATCAGGTCAGATTTTATATAATGGGCAGGACATTACGGAAATGTCAATTACAGACAGAGCAAAGCTTGGAATAAGTTTTGCATTTCAGCAGCCTGTACGTTTTAAGGGAATTAAAGTGTTAGACCTTTTAAGAATTGCAGCAGGAAAGCAGCTTACTATTAGTGAAGCCTGTGAATATTTGTCAGAGGTTGGACTTTGCGCAAGAGATTACATTAACAGAGAAGTGGATGCAAGTCTTTCAGGCGGAGAACTAAAACGAATTGAAATAGCAACTATTATTGCAAGGGGAACAGAGCTTTCTGTATTTGATGAACCGGAAGCGGGAATTGACCTTTGGAGTTTTAATAGTTTGATTAAAGTGTTTGAAAAGATGCAGCTTGAAAATAATAATTCTATTCTTATTATTTCACATCAGGAAAGAATATTAAACATAGCAGATGACATTGTTTTGTTGGCAGACGGGTTGATTAAGGCTCACGGTAACAAGGAAGAGATTCTTCCAATGGTACTTGGTACTAATAGCGATGGCATATGTAAGAAATTAAAAGCATAGATGGAATTGTGTAAGGAGAATTATTATGGATAAAATACAGATGGAATTATTTGAGCAACTTACAGGATTACATGAGATTCCTGCCGGTGCTTATAATATCAGGGCAAATAGCAAAAAGGATAGCAGAAATACAACTGCAAATATAGACATTGTAACTAAAGAAGACAAAGACGGCATTGATATTTATGTTAAGCCGGGAACAAAAAATGAAAGTGTGCACATCCCTGTTGTAATCAGCAAGACAGGTTTGGAGGAATGTGTATATAATGATTTCCATATTGGTGAAGGTGCAGATGTGCTTATAGTAGCAGGATGCGGAATTCACAATAGTGGGGACAAGCTTTCCAGACACGATGGAATTCATACATTTTACATTGGTAAGAATGCCAGAGTAAAATATGTTGAAAAGCATTATGGCAAAGGCGATGGGAATGGTGAAAATATTATGAACCCTACAACTATTGTAAATATAGAAGAGGGTGGATATATGGAAATGGAAACTGTTCAGATTAAGGGAATAGATTCCACTAACCGAGTTACAAAGGGAAAACTTGACAAGGATGCCAAGATTGTAATTACTGAGAGAATTATGACTCACGGAAACCAGACAGCAACAACACGTTTTGAAGTTGACATGGATGGTGACGGTTCAAGTGCCAATGTTATTTCCCGTTCTGTGGCAAGGGATAATTCAAAACAGATTTTTTATTCTGTAATTAACGGTAATGCAAGATGTAATGGTCATTCAGAGTGTGATGCCATTATTATGGATAATGCAAAGATTAGTGCTATACCGGAAATTACAGCTAATGATTTAGATGCTTCACTTATTCATGAGGCAGCTATAGGAAAAATCGCAGGGGAACAGCTTATTAAGTTACAAACTTTAGGTCTGACAGAAGCGGAAGCCGAAGAACAAATTGTTAACGGTTTCTTAAAATAAGGAAAATGTAATTTATGTTTCATAACTTTTGATAATGGAATTACACATTTTGATTTCTCAGGTGAAGAAATAAAGAAGATTAATGATATAGCACTTTAATTTCAAAGAATAATATTTAAAGACCTTAAATATATTTCAGTGATAGAGATTATTTAATTAAATTTAATAAGTATTGCAAAAAGCAATTAGAGTTAGATTAAGTTTAGTTAAAGATTTCGGAAAGAAATATGTTTGAGGTCTTTTTTATGAATGAAAAAATAGATAATACATTAAATATTGCATTGAATCTGCCGGAAGAAGATTTGGAAAAGTCTCAGGAATTATCTGTGGGAATAGAAAATGATATTTGGGAGTTAATTATAAGATATCAGGGGGATTTGGATGAACTGAGGAGATTGCCTAATGTTAACGTAAGAGAATTATCTAATGGATATGCAGTTATAACAACACCTAAAAACTTAATTGATGCAATTAGCAATTTAGAGCAAATTATTTTTATTGAAAAACCTAAGAGATTAGAATATAGCGTACTAAATGGAAAGAGAGAGTCTTGTATTAATCAGGTGCAACAGGACAATTTTTTTAATAATGGAATGGGTTTATTTGGAGAAGGCGTTATTGTTGGCATTGCTGACAGTGGAATTGATTACACCAATTCGGTTTTTAGAAATCAGGACGGAAGTACGAGAATTTTAAGATTGTGGGATCAGGTAACGGATACGGTTTATAGTGAATCGGATATTAATCAGGCTTTGATGCTTGAAAATTCTTATACGAAAGTTAATTCAAGGGATTTAACAGGACATGGAACTCATGTTGCCGGAATTGCTGCTGGAAATTTTGCAGACAATAAAAATAATAATCTTGGAATTGCAACAAAAAGCAAATTAGTAATTGTAAAAATGGCAACAGCAACAGAAAATTCTTTTCCAAGAACAACGCGGCTAATGGAGGCAATAGACTTTATTGTAAAAACAGCAAACGAATATAAAATGCCATTATCACTTAACATTAGTTTTGGCAACACATATGGCTCTCACGATGGAACAACATTAGTATCCTCATATATTAATTCGGTTATAGACGGAAACCGAATTTCAGTACAGATTGGAACGGGAAATGAGGGAGACGGCATTGGACATACATCAGGTTATGCTTTTTCTAATGAGGATGTGGAACTACAGGTTTCGGCATATCAGAAATCTATAAGCATACAGTTGTGGAAAGATTATGTGGATACATTTGCAATTCAGATTGAGGCACCTACAGGAGAGAGAACACCGGTGATAAGGGAGAACAATAGAGAAAGTAATAGACTAAATAATGGAATAAGTGATGAAACAAGTAATGAAATAGGAAGAAGTATATCAGATAATGTAGAAAATAGAAGGGGCAATTCAATTAGCAGTTATACATTAGGAAATACTAATGTTTTTATATTGTACGGCTCACCGAAACCATATACTAGGTATCAGGAAATTTATATGGATTTAATACCTGTCAATCAATACATAGATTCAGGAATATGGATTATAAGAATTATTCCTGAAGTAAGTGTTGTGGGAAGGTATGATATGTGGTTGCCGGGAAATCAGTCGATTAATACTTTTACGGGATTTTTAAAACCTGATCCGGAAATTACTTTGACAATACCATCGGCAACTGACAAGGCAATTAGTGTAGGAGCCTATGATACAAGTACAGGCAAGGTGGCAACTTTCTCAGGAAGAGGTTTTACAAGAGAGAACAACCAGATAAAACCTGACATAGTTGCACCGGGGGTAAACATAAGGTCGGCGGCTACAGGTGGTGGAACAACAGTTTTAAGCGGAACATCAATGGCAACACCTTTTGTAACAGGCAGTGCTGCTTTAATGATGGAATGGGGAATAGTAAGAGGCAATGATCCCTATCTTTATGGAGAAAAAATAAAAGCGTATCTGATACGTGGTGCAAAGCATCTGCCGGGATATGAGCAGTGGCCTAATAAACAGGCAGGGTGGGGAGCGCTGTGTTTAAGGGATAGTTTGGTGTGAAAAAATATATTTAACGACTGACGCGAGATTTTTTCTCACAACATATTGAGTAAAAGAGAAAAAATGTGTTATATAATATAGTAAGAATAAATTGAGAGAGTTCAAACTATGATATATGAATTTAGTTTAAAAAATTTTAGATCTTATAAATCAAATGATGAAAACTACAATAAATAATACTTGGAGGGACGATATGGGGCGGATCCATATATGCATAAAATTCAAAATTGGGAGGATATTGAATGTCACTAAAACCAAAGAAACGTAGTGAACAAATTAAAATTGCAAAAAAATGAAGCTTATTTACACTAAGAAAGAAGTGAACAAAATGGACAATTATTTACAGAAACTTAACATTAACGAAAACCTAAAAAAAGAAATAAATTCATACAGGGAGAGTTATCCTGTTAGTCAGGAGTTATTGTACAGAATCCCTAAGCCAGACAATCTTTATTACGGAGATGAAATTTGGAATCAGGCGGTTACGGCATTACTTTGCGGGGAGAATATTTTGCTTGTGGGGCATAAGGCTACAGGAAAAAATATTTTTGCGGAAAATCTGGCAGCAGCTTTTGGAAGACCTAAGTGGGATATTTCTTTTCACGTAAATATGGATGCAGCGTCTTTAATAGGTATGGATACTTTTAGAAATGGAGAGGTAACTTTCAGACCGGGACCTGTTTACAGTGCAGCTAAGTCAGGCGGTTTTGCCATTCTTGATGAAATAAATATGGCGAAAAGTGAAGCAATGGCGGTACTACATGCAACTCTTGATTTTAGAAGAACTATTGATGTTCCAGGATATGACAGAATAGATTTGCATCCGGCAACAAGGTTTATTGCAACTATGAACTATGGATATTCAGGAACAAAAGAATTAAATGAAGCGTTGGTTTCAAGATTTGCAGTTATAAAAATGCCAATGATTTCTAAAGATAATCTTATAAAACTTATACAGGACAAATTTGAAACGATAAGTGAGCAGGCGACAGAAGAATTTGCCAATGTTTTTCTTGATTTACAGAAGAAGTGTGAAAATTCAGAGATATCATCTAAGGCATTGGATATTAGAGGATTGCTTGATTCCATAGCATTAATGGAAAAAGGACTTGAAGTTCATACAGCACTTGACATGGGAATAACTAATAAGTCTTTTGATATGTACGAACAGACACTTATAAAGGACACTATAGGGGCAAGAATTTCAAAGAAGATTAAAACAGAGGATTTGTTTAAAAAGTAAATTATAAAAAAATTTATTAAAAGAATAATTAACTGAAATCTATTTAAAAGTAGATTTATTAAAAAAATAAGTTTATTAAAGAAAGTTTACTTAGAGAGAAGATTTGAACAAAAATGGAAGCAGATATAAGAGAAATAAAACGTGCAAAAAACTTCATATGGGCATCGGCAGAAGATTACAAACTTAATCCGTTATATTTGGCTTTTTCACCTGATGGCAAGGCGGATACATATTTAAATATCATAATTGGGTTAAGCTATAAATGGTACGATGGCGCTCAATTAGAAGAATTTTTCAATATGCTTGGTGGAAAGGACAAAGAGCTTTTTGAGGGTTTATTTTGGATTGGACTTGAAAAGGTACTGTTTAATAAAGAAAAAGACTATCGTATGGCATTAACAGATTTGCGTGTTGAATATGCAAAGAAAACTGTTAGGCGATTTAAGAAATATACTGATAATTCACTAATTGAAAAAATAAGATACGGTTATTGCAGACAGATTTTAGGAAAAGAATCCAATTTGTCGGCTGAAGAGGAAGAGTTGTTAAGTGAATTTGATTTTTCAAACGATATGACAACAGAGCAGATAATAGGTAAAACTAAAAAGATATTGTCTGAGAAATTCTCTTATACACCGTCACTAAAGAAAAATAAGGAAGGAGTATATTTTCTTCAAAAAGTGTTGTCACCATTTCGGTCAGTTGGAAAAGTAAGTGCCACATATGTAAGAACAAAGAAGTACGATGACCCAACCGGCTTTAACGAAGGAAAAACAGGAGTTCTGAAAAAAGGGAAAAACTATCTTTTACAGTTTTCATTAAATGGAAATCCTAAATATGCCTTGGAATATGTTCAGTCAACTTTTGGTAAAAATATGTATAATGATTTTGAAAATCAAAGAATTGAAGAAAAATTATGTACAGGAAAGCACAAAGAAAGCCATCTCTTGTTTACAAAGGGCGAAAAATATAATTTAAAAGAACAAAGCAGAGAATTGCCTAAAAAAGAAATAAAAGAAATTTTGGAATTTAGAAGAGAATGCAAGAATCAGTACGAAAAGAACAAAGAATATTTTGAAAAAAACAGACCTGTATATAAGAATAGCATTAACAGACTTTCAGAACAGTTAAGGATAACTTTAGACAGCGAAAGAGAGATTTTTCCTTCAATGTCTAATCACGGAAAGATTAACGGTGGCAAAATTTGGCAGGCATTGTATGTTGATAATCCAAGAGTTTTTGAGAAAAAAGAGCAAGAGGATAAGTCAGGTTTTTCCGTTGATATAATGATTGACGGTTCATCATCAAGAAAGAATAGTCAGGAATTTATTGCCGCACAGGTTTACGTTCTTGCAAAAAGTCTTGAAAGATGTAATATACCTTGTCAGATATATTCTTATTGTAGTATTAGAGGCTATACTGTGCTAAGGATTTTCAAAGATTATAGTGAACAGAAAGCAGGCAAGGAAATATTTAAGTATGTTGCCGCAGGAAATAACAGAGATGGTTTGGCTTTAAAGGGAGCAGGTCATTTAATGGAACATTCACCTAAGGAAAAAAGAATACTTGTAGTTCTTACGGACGCAAGCCCCCAGGATGACCAAAGTGCAACGGAAGGTGCTTTTTACAAGAACAATGAATACACAGATGAATTGGCAATAAAGGACACGGAAAAGGAAATTCATAATCTAAAAAGTAATAACATTCAGGTTATAGGAATTTTTATGGGAAGTGAGAGGGGGACAATTGCAGCCAAAGAAATTTTTGGAAAAGATTTTGTGAAAATTGAGACCATTCATCAGTTTTCAGATGTAGTTGGAAGAATATTGCAGGAAAAAATAAGAAATATAAATTAGATTATTAATTAGGTTGTTCATTAAATGTTTACAATTGGAATAAATTATCATAATATGTAATCACTAAAATAATTAGGTCAGTAGTGTGTTGCAAGTTAAAGACAGAAAAGGATAAGACAAATGAGTAAGTTTTGTGTTAAAAAGCCATTTTTCGTATTAGTGGCTGTAATCGTAGTTTTAATAATAGGTGGAGTCAGCTTAAGCAAAATGCAGACAGATCTTTTGCCGGATATGGAAGTACCATATTTGATTGTTGTTACAACAGAACCCGGTGCGTCGCCTGAAAAAGTAGAAACAGATGTAACTAAGCCAATGGAAAATGCTCTTGGCGTAATTAGTGGCGTAAAGAATGTAACAAGTACATCATCAGAGAATTATGGTATTGTAATGCTTGAATTTGCAGACGATACAGATATGGATTCAGCTCTTGTAAAAGTATCAAATGCACTTGACAGTGTAGATTTTCCTGACGGATGTGGAAAACCTAACACCATGGAATTAAGTATGGATATGATGGCAACAATGTATGCCAGCGTAAATTACGACGGAAAGAATATTAAAGACCTTACTACATTTTCAAAAGAGGTTGTAGAACCATATATTGAAAGACAGGACGGAGTTGCCAGTGTTTCAGTAGTTGGTGGAGTTGAGGATACAGTTGAAGTAAGACTTAATCAGAATAAAATAGACAAGATTAATAACAAGATTCTTGAAAAGACTAACAGCAAATTAGCAGATGCAGACAATAAGATTAGTTCTGCCAAGTCTAAATTAAATAAGGCAGAAAGTGAACTTGCTGACCAGAAGAAAGCTTTAAAAGATAAGCAGTCAAGCACTAACAAACAGCTTGCTGAGGCCGATTCTAAGTTAACAGATGCAAAGGCAACAAAGATTGCATATGAATCATCTCTTAACAGTATGAAAGCAAGTCAGAGTGCCTTAGAAGCCGAAAAGAAAATATATGAAGATAACAAAATAGAAAAGAATTATAAAGAGATTAACAACACACTTGCCAATCTTAACAAGCAATATGGAAGTGTAGCAAAGACTATGAATGTTACAATTCCAAAAAGCGTTAAGGATGCAATTGATAATCCTGATGAATTGGAAGGCTTTAAGAAATGGCTTACAAATATGGGACAGAAAGATAAAGCTGAACTTATTACATTGGATAACTTAAAACAGATTTACAACATTGTTGAAGTTAGAATACCTCAGATTGATACAGAACTTGCCAATCTTAAAACTAAAATTTTAGCAGCAGAAAAGATGGTAGAGACTATCAATAGTAAGATGAAGGACATTGACAAGAATTATGTTAGTGTTAAGGAAGGAAGTCTTGAAGCTGCAGCAGGATTTGGCTCAGGTGATGCCCAGATGGAAGCAGGACAGTCAAAGATTGATTCTGCAAAAGCAGAACTTGAAAAATCAGAACAGGATTTAGAAAATTCAAGAAAGGCAGCAATTGAAAATTCAAATATTGATTCACTTTTAACACTTGATACATTATCACAGTTAATTACTGCACAGAATTTCTCAATGCCTGCAGGTTATATTGATGATAAGAAAGACGATCAGTGGCTTGTAAAAGTAGGTGAAAATTATACCAATGCAAAACAGCTTAAAAAGATGGTTCTTACAAGCGTAAAAGGCATTGGAAAAATCAAATTAAGTGATGTTGCAGACATTGTTACAATTGATAATGAAGGCGAGTCATATGCTAAGTTAAATGGTGAGGACGCTTTATTGTTATCAGCATTTAAGGCAAGTACAGCAAGCACAAGTACTGTTTCAACTAATTTGAAAAGCTCATTTAAAGAGTTAGAAAAACAGTATGATGGACTTACAATTACTCCATTAATGGATCAGGGTGAATACATAGACATTATAGTTAAGAGTATTTTATCAAGTATTCTTTTGGGAGCAATTCTTGCAATTATAGTTCTTGCATTATTCTTAAAAGATGTTAAGCCTACATTGGTAGTTGCTTTCAGTATTCCATTTAGTGTACTTTTTGCAATTATCATAATGTATTTTACAAATATAACATTAAATGTAATGTCATTGGCAGGACTTTGTCTTGGCATAGGTATGTTGGTAGATAACTCCATTGTTGTTATAGAGAACGTTTATAGACTTAGAAACAGGGGAATTTCAGCACCTAGAGCAGCAGTTCAGGGAGCGAAACAGGTTGCAGGAGCAATTATTGCATCAACGCTTACAACAATCTGTGTATTCCTTCCAATGGTTTATACATCAGGAACAGTTAGCCAGTTAATGATACCTTTTGCATTTACTATTTCATATGCACTTATTGCATCATTAATAGTAGCACTTACAGTTGTACCGACAATTTCTTCAGTAGTACTTAGAAAGACTAAGGAACAGAACCATAGATTCTTTGACAAGGTTAAAGAGAAGTATGAAGTGGCATTGGAATTTTGCTTAAATCACAAGATAGTGCCCATTGGAATTTCAATTGTATTGTTGGCAATCTGTGTTGCAAAAGTGTTTAGTACAGGACTTGTATTAATGGATGATATGGAAAGTAATCAGATTTCCGCAACATTAACTTTTGACAAGACAATTGATAAAGATACAGCTTATGATACTGCAAGTCAGGTTATGGAAAAAATCCAAAAAGTAGACGGAGTATCAAAAGTAGGTGCAATGGATGGAAACACAGGGGCGGCAGTAATGTCCATGGGAAGTTCATCTAATAACTACACAAACTTCACATTCAGTGTTTTAACAGATGATAGTATTAAAACAACTAAGCAGTTTAGAAAGATTATAAAAGAGATTGAAACTAATACTAAAGACATAAAGTGCAAGGAATTTAAGGTAAGTTCTTCTGCAATGGGGGATATGTCAAGTATGATATCAGGTGGTCTTGCAGTAAATATTTATGGAAAAGACCAGGACAAATTAATTTCCATTAGTGAAGACGTAATGGATATGGTTAAGAGCATTAAGGGAGCAAAAGAAGTTACTAACGGTATTGACGAGAAGGATAAGCAGATACATCTTCAGATTGACAAGAACAGGGTAGCAGCCAAGGGACTTACAGTTGCACAGATATATCAGCAACTTGTAGCACGTACAACAACTGACAAAGATTCCATAACACTTAATGTAGGCGATGATGATGTGGCAGTAAAAGTAGTTGATGAAACAGATAAGCTTACTTACGAAAATCTTATGAAGTCAAAGATTACAGCAACAACTTATGATGATACCGGAAAAGAAGTAAAGAAGAATTACAAGTTATCTGATTTTGCAACTATGAATATTGAAGACAGTGTAAATACAATCAAGAGAAAAAATCTTACACAGTATTTATCAGTAACTGCAGAAGTTGAGGATGGATATAATGCAACATTAATGTCCAGAGAACTTGAAAAGAAAATAAATGAATACAATATACCTGACGGTTACACAATTGAAATCGGAGGTGAATCAGATCAGGTTATGGATATGATTTGGCAGATGCTACAGGCTATACTTTTAGGAGCTATTTTAGTTTACCTTATTATGGTTGCACAGTTCCAAAGCTTATTGTCACCGTTTATTATATTCTTTACAATTCCTTTGGCATTTACAGGAGGAATGATAGGATTAATAATCTTTGGCCAGACTATTTCAGCCATGGCATTAATGGGATTTATGATCCTTATGGGAACTGTAGTAAACAACGGTATTGTATTCGTTGACTACACTAATAAGCTTCGTATTCAGGGACTTGATAAGAGAACAGCACTTATTGTAACAGGAAAAACAAGAATGCGTCCAATTCTTATGACAGCATTAACAACAATTCTTTCAATGAGTGTTATGGTATTTTCACAGGATGCGGGAAATGCAATGCAGAAGAGTATGGCAATAGTTGTAGCCTTCGGTCTTCTATATGCAACACTTATGACATTGTTCATAGTTCCTGTAATGTATGACATTCTCTACAGAAAACAACCAAAGGAAATTGATGTAGGAAGTGACTTGGATGAAATTCCTGATGAAACTTCAGAATACTTAGAGAGTAAAGAAAATGCTAAGGATTCAGAAATAGAAGATAATCAGTAAAAAATCAGAAATAAAGGTTGAAATGTAGAATACAATATGTTAGCATAGTCACAAGATATTAGGGAGTAGTTCACAACTTAAGCAGTTGTTATACTTTTCGTCATCACGTTTAACAACCGGGAAGTATATTGAAATAGGAACGAGACTTTTATCGCATTATTTTGGTGCGAAAAAAGTCTCGTTCTTTTTTTGTTTATAAAAAAAGTGAAAAGCATTTGAGATAATTATACGATATTAAAAATCGTGTAAAAATAGCACCAAAGAAAAAATAGGTTCAAAATGAAAAATGGAGGTGCCAAAATGATTGAAAGTTGGAAAGTTGATTCTAACAAACTTATGAAAAAAATGAACGTTACAGAGAAAGGATTAAGCGATGAGCAGGTTTTACAAATAAGAGAAAAGGTTGGAGAAAACTTATTAGAGGAAGCAAAGAAGAAAAGTGTGCTACAGGTATTTTTAAGCCAGTTCTGTGATTTACTTGTTATTATTCTTATTATTGCGGCAGTTATATCTGCATTTTCTGAAAACCCTGAAAGTACAATTGTAATAATTGCAGTACTTATAATGAATAGCATTCTTGGAACAGTACAGCATATTAAAGCTGAGAAGTCTTTAGAAAGTCTTAAACAACTATCTTCTCCAAGTGCAAAGATAATGAGAAATGGTATTAAAATTCAAATACCTTCTAAGGAAGTTGTGCCGGGTGACATTTTAGTGTTGGAAGCAGGAGATTTAATAGTTGCAGATGGAAGAATAATCAATAATTATTCTTTGCAGGTTAATGAAAGCTCACTTACAGGGGAATCAACCAATGTGGAGAAAACAGACAAAGCATTAGAAGGTGATATTCCACTGGCAGACAGAGTTAACATGGTTTATTCAGGAAGCCTTGTAGTTTATGGTAGGGCGGAAGTTCTTGTTACGGAAACAGGAATGAATACAGAAATAGGAAAAATAGCCGGCTTAATGAATAAAGCTAAAGAAAGAAAAACACCGCTTCAAAAAAGCCTTGATCAGTTTAGCGGAAGACTGGCAATTGGAATTATGATTATATCTGCCATAGTTTTTGTTTTATGCTTAATTAGAAATGTTAGCCTTATAGATTCATTAATGTTTGCAGTGGCACTTGCAGTTGCAGCAATACCGGAGGCATTAGGCTCAATAGTAACAATAGTGCAGGCTATAGGAACAGGTAGGATGGCTTCTGAAAATGCCATAATAAAGGACCTGAAAGCAGTTGAAAGTCTGGGCTGTGTATCTGTTATTTGCTCGGATAAAACAGGTACATTAACACAGAACAAAATGACAGTTGAAAAGGTTTATGTGGACGGAGATATTATAAGTCCTAACCAGCTTGATTTGAAAAATCAATTACACAGAGACCTTGTATATAATGCAATATTAAGTAATGATTCATCAATAGTGGATGGAAAAGGAATAGGTGATCCTACAGAATATGCTTTACTTGAAATGTTCAGAAATATAAAAGTCGAAAATTTTAGAATTGGAAATGGTGGATGTAAGAAATTTGAAGATAACACAGTTGAAAATAATGATTTTAACGAAAAAATGTTAAATGAAGAAGATGTAAGAAGAGCAATTCCAAGATTGCAGGAGATTCCTTTTGACTCAGATAGAAAATTAATGAGTGTAAAATGTAAATTACACAACAAGGAAACAGTTCTTACAAAAGGTGCTTTGGATGTTTTGCTTAATAGATGCATTAAAATAAGAAAAAACAATCAGGTTAGAGAAATTTCTCAAAGTGACATAGAAGAAATCTTAAAAGTTAATGAGAAATTTTCAAATCAGGGATTAAGAGTTCTTTCTTTTGCTTACAAAGAAGCAGATGAGGATTTGACAATTGAAAATGAGAAAGATTTTATTTTCTTAGGATTAATTGCGATGATTGATCCACCAAGAGAGGAGTCAGTTGAAGCTGTACAAAAGGCAAAAGAAGCAGGTATAAAAACAGTTATGATAACAGGCGACCACAAAATCACAGCCATAGCAATAGCAAAGAAAATAGGAATTTATAATGATGGAGATTTGGCAGTAACAGGTTTGGAACTTGATGAAATGTCAAATGAGGAATTATATGAAAAAATTAATAGAATATCAGTTTATGCCAGAGTCTCTCCTGAAAATAAAATACGAATAGTTGAAGCCTGGCAGAAACACGGCAATGTTGTTTCAATGACGGGAGACGGTGTAAACGATGCACCGGCACTAAAGAAAGCAGACATAGGTGTGGCAATGGGTATAACCGGAACGGAAGTTTCAAAAGACGCCTCATCAATGATATTAGCAGATGATAATTTTGCAACAATAATAAAAGCAGTGGCAAACGGAAGAAATGTATATAGAAACATAAAAAATGCCATAATGTTTTTATTATCAGGAAATATGGCAGGAATATTGTGTGTTTTATATGCATCAATTGTAGGACTGTCAATGCCGTTTACAGCAATACACCTTTTGTTTATAAATCTTCTAACAGACTCACTTCCGGCAATAGCAATAGGAATGGAGCCTTCAGATGATTCGTTATTAAAAGAAAAACCACGTAATCCAAAAGAAGGAATCCTAACAAAATACTTTATAATAAAAATAATATTGCAGGGAGCATTGATAGGAATAGCAACAATGTCAGCATACTACATTGGATTGAAAACAAATACAGCCCTTGCTACAACAATGGCATTTGCAACACTAACTATAGCCAGACTATTCCACGGATTTAACTGCAGAGGAAAAGAAAGCATAAGAAAATTAAAACTGAAAACAAACCCATATCAAATAATGGCATTTGTGGCAGGAATAGCATTCATATCAATAGTATTGTTTGTACCACAATTACACGGGTTATTTGAAATAGCAGACTTTACGGCAGTAAACATATTGGAAATACTGGGGCTTGCGTTTGTGCCGACACTGATAATCCAAATAGTGAAGGAAATTTAGGCTTTTGGCAGAGTTGAATTTCCCACCCCACGGCTGAAAATTCTAACGAAAGCACGCTCCCGCTGCCTTCAGCTCGTAGCGGTACTAAGAAGCTATGGCAGCTTCGCTACCCTACCTTCTAAGGACCGACGGCTTCAGAGCACTTTCTATTAGAATTTTCAGCCGTGGGGTGAAATACAATAGTGCAAAAAAAGAGTTAAAATCCTATTGGTTATGTAGAGAAAAAAGGGTATACTATTATTGGTACAAAAGGTATGTCTTTTCAGATCTTGCAGAAAAACTTTTGGATGCAAACAATAGGCGGATTCTCGAAATTTTGCGAGTATAGTGTAAAGCTATAAACCTACTGTTTGAGCCGTAGGCGAGTTTAGGTTTTCGCTTTGCAATAGACGACGGAGCAAAATGAGATGAATCAACGTGTTTGCAACAAAAGTTTTTCCGCAAGGAGAAAGGCATGATTTGAAAGGAGGTCATTTTATGGCAGTATTACATTTAACAAAAGAAAACTTTGAAAGCGAAGTTTTAAAATCTGATAAAAAAGTTTTGGTTGATTTTTGGGCAACTTGGTGTGGACCATGTCAGATGGTTTCTCCTATTATTGAAGAGTTAGGAGAGGAATTAACTGATGTTAAGGTTTGCAAGGTTGATGTAGACAAGGAACCTGAAATTTCTATTCAGTATAATATTATGTCTATTCCTACATTAATTGTTTTTGAAAATGGTGAGATAGCAAACAAGACTATTGGTGCCTGCACAAAGGATGAAATTTTAGATTTATTAAAATAATTTGATAACGATTTAGTAAGGAAGGATTTCATTAGGCTTATGTATGATATTGTAATTATAGGAGCAGGTACAGCCGGAATGTCAGCAGCGATTTACGGTGTGCGTTCAGGCAAGAAGGTTTTGCTTTTGGAAGAGAAGAATTATGGTGGTCAGATTGTGAACACTCCTGAAGTTGAGAATTATCCGGGAATAATTAAGACATCAGGTTTTGAGTTTGCCACAAATCTTTTTAATCAGGCAAAAAGTCTTGGTGCCGAAATTAAGTATGAAAAAGCTGTGGAAATTAAAAATAATGGAGTTTTGAAAGAAGTTATTACAAATAAAGAAACTTACGAAACAAAAGCTATAATTATTGCCACAGGTGCAAAAAACAGATCATTAAAACTTGATAAAGAAAAAGAACTTATTGGTTCAGGTGTTTCATATTGTGCAACCTGCGATGGCATGTTTTTTAGAGGCAGAGACGTTGCAGTAGTAGGTGGTGGGAATACAGCATTGGAAGATGCAATGTTTCTCTCAAACTATTGCAAGAAGGTATATATTATTCACAGAAGGGACAAACTTCGTGGTGAAGAAAAAATTGCAAAAGCAATATCTGAAAAAGATAATATTGAAATGGTTTGGAACAGCAATGTTGTAAAATTAATAGGCAACGATAAGGTTGAAGGAATCACTGTAAAAAATTCAGTTGATGGTTCAGAAAAAGATATTCAGGTTTCAGGTCTTTTTATTGCAGTAGGTCAGGAACCGGACAATTATGATTTTGAAGAAGTTGTGGAACTTGACGACAAAGGTTATGTTGTTGCAGGTGAGGATTGCAAAACAGAATCAAGAGGAATTTTTACGGCGGGTGATTGTAGAACAAAGAAGGTCCGTCAGCTTACAACGGCAGCCAGTGATGGAGCAGTTGCAGCAATAGGTGCCTGTGAATATATTGATAGTGAATTAGACACTAAAAATACTAAATAATAATTAGTGAAAAAATGGAATTAGATTCATAAAAATAACAGTTTACGGGCAACTGAAAAAGTAGTATCATTATTCTTCGGGTAAAAAATAATTTTGAAAGGTACGGAAGAATGATATCAGTAAAAGAAGCAACAAAAAACTACATTAATGGCGGAAAAGGAAAAACAACAATGCCACTTGGAAGAATGTTTGTATTAGCATTTTTGGCAGGTATGTTTATTGCTTTAGCCGGAACAGCAGCAACAATAGCTTCATCAACGGTCACTAATTCATCAGTTGCAAAAGTTATAACATCATTAGTATTCCCGGCAGGACTTGCTATGGTAATTATTAATGGAACAGAATTATTTACAGGAAACAACTTATTGATTATGTCTGTATTGTCCAAGAACATTACAGTAGGACAGATGTTAAAGAACTGGATAGTCGTTTACATTGGAAACTTTGTAGGTTCAATTTTTGTTACAGGATTTTTCACATTAGGAAACATTTATTCAATGTTTAATAGCAGTGTTGCAAAAAGCGTAATTTCAATTGCAACAACAAAGTGTAATTTAAGTATTCAGGAAATGTTTTTTAGGGCGATTTTGTGTAACATCCTTGTATGCGTTGCAGTAATGATGGCAGCAACATCCAAGACAGTAGGAGGAAAGATTATAGGTCTATTCCTTCCAATTATGGTATTCGTAATCTGCGGATTTGAGCATAGTGTAGCCAATATGAGTTACATTTCAGGTGGTCTTTTTTCAAAGATGGCATATGGAAACCTTGGCTTGGAAACAGCAGGACTTACATGGTTTAATTTTATTGCAAAGAACCTTTTAGTTGTAACAATCGGTAATATTATCGGTGGTTGCGCAACAGGCATTGCATATTGGTTCTCATACTATCGCAAGCAGGACTAATAACTTATAAACAGCGGAAAATCAGGCTGATAAAGTGTAAAAATAATAAATAAAGCAAAGATAATATCCCATATCAGAAATCCAAGTTTTGGAGTAAGGTATGGGATATTATAATTTTCAATTAAATGTGCTGTTATAAAAAAGGCAACACAAACACTAATAATAAAAGATAAAATATCAAGAAAAAGAATCGGCTTGCCGGTAAACACAGTATAAGTGTAAAACCACATTGGAATAAGAATCATGCCTGAAATAATGCCAATAACTGCAGAAGGAATGTAAGTTTTGAATTTTTTTCCAAAAATAAAATACCCAATAAGAATCCAAACAGACATAGGGAAAAACAACAACTTCAAATGCTCCCATACACTTTCGTTAATGGGAGAAAAAATCCCAACAAACAGACTTTCCCCTGACCATTCATAAACAAAGTGCAACAGAGTGCCTGTAATAATAGTGAAAACAGCACCAATAATAAGAAAAATATTTAAACGCCTGTACATAAAAACTCCAATCTAATCATATAATATTTTTAATCTTCTTAATAATCATATGCAGAAAATGGAAAAATATGCAGGGAAGAGGAATGCATTTAAATAATAGGAAGATATATATGTGAAAAAAATTATGCTATAAATAATAGTGCACAATATGGCTGGAGAAAAAAATGTTATAAAAAAGTATGATATTTAAATTAGAATAGTTAAAATAGTTTAGTGAGTTAAAATAGTTAAAATAGTTTACGAATAGGACTTGACATAATGAGAAAGATACTTCATAATTATAAAGATAATAAACAATTATTATACAAATAATCCAGTAAGGGCTAGTACTGGTTTCGACAGGGGCTTGGAATCTGGTGAAGCTATCCGCAGGGAGATGCGTTAAATCACAACTTAAAATTAAACGCTGAAGATAATTTAGCTTACGCTGCCTAATTAAAGGCAGCTGTCAATCCCGGAAGGCCTACGGTCCGGACATTGGCATCGACTTTAGTAGGAAACCCTAAATATTAAGCTTTGCGTATTTAGGAGTATTATGAAGCTACCAAGAGTTATAGGATGTTAGTTTTCGATAACTTGCGGGAAATTCAAACAACTGACTATGATAGTAGAAGAACAGGGGAAAGGTTTTTGGACACGGGTTCGACTCCCGTCTAGTCCACTCTTAGTCATAAGGAGGGACCCGCTCGAAGAGTGGGAGGATATCTTATGACACGAAAAAGACACTTGCAAACGAAAGTTTGTAAGGTGTATTTTGAGATAAAAGCAACGGCATTGTATGTTACGAAAGTGATATACAGTGTCGTTATTTTTATGCTATAATGCGGATATGAATTTAAAAAATCGGAATTTTCAGTGCTATTAAGGTAAGAACGCAACTATTTTTAACATAATAATAAATAACTGTTAAGGGATGTTGGTGGACTAATTTTTCCAACTCCCTTATATTTATGTTAAAATATATTGCAAAGATGGTAAAAAAATGAAAAGTATAATGTTTTTTTGCATCCCTGCACATGGACATCATAATCCAACATTTCCTGTTGTGAAGGAACTTGTGAACAGGGGGAATACAGTTAGATTTTATTCGTTTAACGAATTTAAAGAAAAAGTGGAAGCTACAGGCGCTACATTTATTAGTTGTGATGCGTATTTAGCAGAAGTTACAAAGAAAGTGGAAAGCGGTGAAGAGACGATGTCTACAACGGATATGACCATTGTTGATTTGCAGTCCACCGCAAAAATGGATAGTTTTCTTCAAAAAGAAGTGGAGGAATTTAAGCCAGATATAATCGTATCAGATTCGGTTTGCTTTTGGGGAAAATTGACAGCCAGAAAGTATAAGATTCCTATGGTAGTTTCTACTACAACTTTTGCATTTAATAAACAGTCTGCCTCTTATATGAAAAGTAGTTTTGCTGAAATCATGGATTTAATAAAAGGACAGAAAAGAGTAAAAGCAGAGCTAAAGAATTTGGAACAACATGGATATCATGAAAAAAGTATTATGCCTTTAGTGCAAAATGATAATTATACAGATACGATTGTTTATGCTACGGAGAAATACCAGCCTTTTAGCAATACCTTTTCGAAACATTATGCATTTGTAGGACCATCCGTATCTGCGGATTATTTACTTGATAAAAAGAATAAGAGACCACGTGTATATATTTCACTGGGAACTGTTATAAGTAATAAACCTGATTTCTACAAAAAATGTATAGAAGCATTAAAGGGTGAAGCGGTGGATGTTATCATATCTTGTGGCAGAGTGGTGGATCCGGAAAGCATAAATGGTTTGGCTGAAAATGTTAAGGTTTATAGAAATGTTAATCAGTTAGAGGTTTTATCCAAGGCGAATGTGTTCTTAACTCATAACGGAATGAATAGTACTTCAGAGAGCTTGTATATGGCGACTCCAATGGTATTATTCCCACAGACAAATGAGCAGAGAGCTGTGGCAAGAAGAGCTAAGGAGATGGGAGCTGGAATTGAATTAAAGGGTGAGAGTGTAACGGAAATTCATGATGCTATAATGGAAGTGCTAAATAATGGCAAATACGCAGATGCCGCAATGTCATGCAGTGATGATTTTAGAAGTGCTTTGGGACCAAAGGGAGCAGCGGACTTTATTGAAGCTGCACCGCATCTTATGCCGGAGGAAGATAAAAAGAATATCCGCCGTGAAATCATTCCTGGAGTATTACAGCTTGTATTCTGGTGTGTCATGATAGCATTTATGTTTTCTTTCAAGCCGCTTACGGGAAGTGACAAATGGTGGATTGTAGCAATTGTAGCAAATGTTATTTTTCCATTTTATAAGAAATTGGTTGCTCGGCTAGTATAAACGTTCATGGTACAGTTTGCCACAATAAGTAGTGATTAGCATGAGAAGGAGAAAGATATGTTTAAGGATAATTTAATTGAACTTAGGAAAATAAATAACATGTCTCAAGAGGATTTGGCATCTCAGATTGGTGTTTCAAGACAAACTCTTTCAAAATATGAAACGGGTGAGTCGCTGCCAGATATTGATAAGTGCAGTGCGTTAGCGAAAGTCTTTGGAATAACTGTAGATGATCTTATTAACTATGATAAAGAGGAGAATATGGGTGTCGGAGTTCCCCCTAAGGGAAAGTATATGTTTGGAATGGTGAAAGTCGGTGACAAGGGACAGATTGTAATACCTGCAAAGGCTAGAAAGATATTCAATATAAAACCGGGTGATAATCTAGTGATTCTTGGCGATGAAAACGCAGGACTGGCAATTCTCAAGGAAGAAGATTTGTTAGCCATGATGCAGCCTGCAAAATAGACTGATGGATTTTAGGTTGTTATTTTAATAGGGATAGCTATGAAAATTGTAATTTAATAAATCTTAACTATTAATGATGTTATGGGAGATGATTCATTAAAAAATGAGTCATCTCTTGTTTTTTGCCTTCCAGTATCTTATTAAAATAGTACTAAATAAGGAACTTTGAAAAATTAACTTTTTTGAATTTCTTAAAAATCAGCCTATTTTTAACATTTACATTGATTTCATGTCGATTTTTTAGAATACTTTTCCGAATTATCTTAACCAAATAATTCGCAGACTAATTTATTTTATAAAGAATATGAAAGTATTGCTGTTGTAATGGATTTATAAGGTTGTTGTTTGTTGCATATTTTATAGGAGAATAAAATGGTAGAACTGCGAAAGATTCAGTGCAATTATATGGATTTAATAAAGATAATCATGATAAAATTAATAAGTACGTGTTGAAAAGTATATTTATTTAATAAAAATATACCAACCTTTTTAAATTCGCCGTGTCTATATAAATGAACATGTTCAAAGACGATGGTTCATTGATATCGAATATAAGAAAATGATACAAATAAATCAATGAAATCAAGGCACAGCAGGAGGTACAAAATGGAGCAAAATAATGCTAATGAAATTGTAAATGAATACATAACTCGCATATATAGCTTTGTGAAAAAGAGAGTGTCCAATGAGGCAGACGCACAGGACATTGCACAAGAGATTGCACTTAAACTATACAAATCGTTATGCATCAAGGAAGTAGTCAATGTTGAGGGATTTGTATGGACAGTAGCAAGAAATACACTGTCTAATTTTTACAGAGATAATAGCCGATTCAAAATGAATGTTTCAATTGAAGATAACGAATTGGACATTAATGATGGAAGTAGTGCTTTAGTAGATCAGATGATTGAGAAGGAAAATTATCATAGGATTAGAAAAGAGATAGCTTACCTGTCAAAGATTCAGCGACAAATACTCATTATGTATTATTATGAAGAAAAGAAGCAGTCAGAGATAGCATCTATTTTGAATATTCCAGTTGGTACAGTAAAGTGGCATTTAGGTGTAGCAAGAGACGAATTGAAAAGAGGTATGGCAAAGATGAGAAATATAAATGATTTAAAGTTTAATCCAATTAGTTTTTGTAAGGTGGGATACAGTGGATACACAGGTTCAATGGGAGATCCTGTTAAGTATATAAGAAGCGCATTATCACAGAATATAATTTATGCAATTAAGAACACAGCAAGAACTGTGGAAGAGATTGCGGAAATTATGAATGTGTCTCCAGTATATGTTGAGAGTGAGATAGAGTTTCTTGAAGAGAATCAGCTTGTAATCAAGGAGAAGAATAAGTATATCTGTAACATTGTAATTGAGGAGATAGAAGACAGTAGCCAGATAGATATTATTAAGAGATGCTATGGAAAGGTTGCTGGTGAGATTGCAACTCGATTGTTTGATGAAATAAAAAAGAACAACTATCTTAACAGCCCTGACATACTTGGACCTAATGATGACAATTTTAGAATGTGGGCACTGATAATATATCTTATTGCAACAGCAGATACAGAGAACATTGAAAAACCAATTACATTTGAGCAGGCAGCAACAATTAGACCAGACGGTGGATGTAACATTATTACTGCTGGTGTTGATTCACAGTGGTCAAAAGAAATACTAGAGATTTCAGATGGCTTTTGTGGCCCTTGCTGGAATGATAATGACGAATTAACACTGTGGCTAGTGGATAGCAAGTGGTCGGACAAGCGTGTAACAGAATATTATGGCGGACCAAATATTGAAAGGGATCTTAAGTTGATTGGAAGATTCATAAAAGGAGATACTCTCAGTGTGGATGAATATACTTTCCTATTGGAAAAGGGATATATCACAAAGAAAAATGGAGTGTATGAGTTAGGTATTGTGGCAATTCAACCAGGAGAAACGAAGGAAAAGCTTGAAGAACTTGCACATAAAATCAAGAATGAAGTACTTAATGAAAATACTAACATAATTAACGAGTATAAGGCATCATTAGGAACTGATAATATGCCAAAGAATGTAAGAATTCAAAGAGAATTCATGAATCAATATTTGTTTTCGCAGGATGGATTTCTGTGCATATTTTCAGCCGAAGCATTACTAGAAAGTGACCGACTTAAAATTGTAGACGAAGAAATGAAAAAAGCAGTAGGACAGATTGTGATAATGAAATAGATGAATAGAAAATGCGTAATATAACAACAAAATAATTTCAAATATTAACAGACATAAATTTGGTATGGGATTTTTTAGTAGACATATATGAAAAAGGAAATGGTGTTGCGGCTCCATTTTTTGAATATGCCATTCAGTCATCGTGGATGGATACTTCATATTGCTATGCAGATAGATTGTGTTTTGACGGAGAAAGCAGGATATAGAAAACTTTGGACAAAAATAAAAATGGTATAAGAAATTCCTATTTTCGGAATTAAACATATTTGAAGTTGTAGAGTTCTTTAATTAAAAATCAATTTGTTTATATTGAATCAAATTGAAATTCTCTAAAAAAGGTGTTGCCCCTTACCTAGGGGAAACAATTATAGTGTCGTTATAAAGATAATGAGGAGGTACTATTATGAGTATAATAAATACATTTGATGGTGAAGGAGCAGAGATTATTAAAGCGGAAAATAATGTGCATAAGATTGACAATTTTCCTAAAACAATTCTAGTTGTGTTTTCAACAAAGTTTTGTAATATTCTTTTAAACAACTATAATGTGAGCGAAATTGGATGTTTATATGGAGGCGGACAAGAATATCCTATTTATGAATTTGAATGTGAAGGTAAAAAAATTGGATTTTTTAATTCAATCATAGGGGGAGCAGGTGCGGCAGCTTTATTAGAAGAATTAATAGCATTAGGAGCAGAAAAAATCTTATATTTCGGTTCCTGTGGAGCTTTAGATAGAAAAATAACTGAAGGACATTTGTTAGTTCCAGTAGAAGCGTACAGAGATGAAGGAGTTAGCTATCATTATGCAAAGCCTACAGATTATTTAGTGGTAGAAACAGCTCAAAGATTAATTGAAATACTAGAAGAGATTCATATACCATACAATACTACAAAAACATAGACAACGGATGCATTTTATAGAGAAACTGAAAATAACTTAAAAATGAGAAAAAACGAAGGCTGTGGCGTTGTTGAAATGGAATGTGCTTCAATCATGTCAGTCGGTCAATTTCGAAAAAAAGAAGTTTATCAATTTTTATATGCGGCAGATTGTTTAGACGATAGTAGTTGGGATGAGCGAATACTTGGGAGCGTGCCAAGTGATTTAAGAGAGAGGATTCTTGTGGTTGCTATAGAACTTGCATGCAGATTATAATTATGTACATAAATTCCAGTTTGTAGAAATCAGGAAATATAGTAGGGGTTGTTTTATTTAACAAAATTAAATTTATGATACATCGTCCACACGCTGAAAAACATAACTATTATCATTTTCAAATAGAGGTTAAAGTTGGTGCAAAATGGAAGTGTATAGCAAGAATTCCATTTTCATCAAAGAAATAAGAGGAGCTTAAAATGAAAGAGATTCTATCTGCAAAATCAATTGATAACATATATAAAGAAATAATTGAAGAAAAAAACTATATAATACATGCAGAAGTAGAAGGATTAATTGTTGGTTTGTATGAATTTTTTGAGAGATTAGCAACACAAAAAAAAGAGTTACTAAAAGCAAAAAAAAGATTTAAATTAGATAAATTAATATTTGATTCGGATATTTCTGGAGATGTAAAATTATTTTTTGAATATGTAGGATATTTTAATGAAGGAAGTATGAAGATGATTGTTTATAGTCAAGAAAAAAAGTATATGATAATAGACATTATTGATGGTGATGAAATAGTATTGGAAAGATGTTTCAGTAGTGATTAGGTTTTTTCTTGGACTGGTCCTGTGTCAAGATTTAGCACAAAATAAAATGAGAAGTTCTGTCAGCTAAGCAGCCGGCAGAGATTTAACCCTCTCATACAATTTTTCAAATTCATCAGGTGACATGTAATCACAGTGACTATGAATTCTGACAGTGTTATAAAAGGTT